>Ga0065711_1028906_pt1 | contig 38594 bp, 21 predicted proteins | sample Hoacrofraction12_FD_59098 | JGI IMG/M metagenome (GOLD analysis project Ga0065711, IMG submission 59098) | Hoatzin crop microbial communities from Cojedes, Venezuela - Epithelial fraction 12 v2 (version 2) | ecosystem: Host-associated > Birds > Digestive system > Esophagus > Crop | place...
TTTTTTTTTTTTTTTTTTTTTTTTTTTACTTGCAGGCAGATAAACTTCCTCTAGGTGACTCTTTTCAAGACTGCAAGTTCTTGGAATCAGAAAATGAAAGGATTTGCAAAAGCAGGACTGCACCATCAAGGACAAAATGCATCACTAGCATGCACTAAATCAGCTAACCTGTGTATTATTATTTATTTTTTAGGCCTCCCATAGACTACAAATAAATAGTAGTCTTGATAAGTTCTCACAGGTAACGAGATGTTTTACCCAGCTGTAGACAACTGGCAGATAAGTTTGGTGGCCCTGAGTCCATAATTTAGTCTTTAACAACAGCTTATCGTGCTTCCAGTTGCTTAGTGCCAAGCACAATCTGTGACAGGCAAAATTGTACCGACAGGAAGAAGCACCCTTTCTTAAGAAACTTACAGTCTTGTTTCACTAGAAGTGCTGTCAATATGTAAGATAGTACCAACCTACAAACGGGGCGGAACAATCATGAACATGTTCTAGATCACACAAGCCACGTCAAAACTTGAAAGAAAATCTTGAAAAGAACAAAGATTTTCTCCACAGAGCTGTAAATAAGCAAATTCACTTTGAACTGTTCCAGTCCTTCGAGGGTAATAGGCAGCAAACCTCACGAGTTTTGGTTAAAAATAGAAAAAAACAAGTACAAATCTGGCTTTATATTGTTTTTTAAATTATTCATCATTATACAACAGTGATGGACTTATTACATAATAATGGCTTCTTCTTGCCAACCAGGCTTTAGTTATTCTTTAGAAAAGAAACTGAAACTGAATTCTAGCCAAATTAAAAATTTATTTACAAAATTTTGAATACAAAGAGAAGTCCAGAACATGCAGGTCATGTCCTTTCAGTAACCCATGAACAGAACAAACTGAAACACAGAAAGTATAGACTAAACATGGACTGAATCATTTTGACTATGCCGAGAAACTGTCACACCTTTAACCACCGCTTCGCAAATATCATCCCTGGACTTTTCATACACGGGTAGTTCAGCTGAAGACATGGGTACCATCATATCTGCTGGCACAGTTATCACTAGGTTCAAGATGAAACTTGAAACGAAACACCTATGCACTGTAAGCAAGCAGTACTCTAAGAGCACACACCCACTGTCAAAAACCTCACCAGACTATACCAGGGAACGTGTGTCTCTTCTGTGTGTGTGTGCAAGTATGTTAAGAGGAACAGTGGGAAAAGCTGAAAGAAAAGTTAATAAGTACACATCTAATACAAAACACATCTTTAACACTTTGCTTCAGGAAAAAATATGAACAAATCAAAATATGAATTTGAACACAAATAGTCATCTCAGTCCATAAGTCATATAAATTAAAACACAGTGATTTAAGGATTATTGGTAGAGGTTGCACAGCTAGGTTTCACATTCGACCTGCTCTTAATAAGTAATTTAGAACAATGTTATACAATTAAACTAAATATTGGAATGGGAGACAAAGGAAGAGGTGATTTAGGTATTTACAGGCTTTCTCTGTTGCTTTCACTACAACGTCCTGTAAAATTAGTAAAAAAAAATTCCCTACTTCAATGAATGATGCACATATGATTTTTGATAGGAGTGTTCAGTTTTTTAATATAAAGTGTTTTAGGCTTTATTTCCCACCTCCTTTGCTTGTAATGCTACAAAAAACTTGTAGATTATTGCTTGGGGAACAGAGCCAACACAAATGGACAGACTCAGCCCAGATTCATACAAACACAAAGGCTCAGTGCATTCAGATGCTAGTTCTTTCTGAATTTTTATTTTACTGTTGTCTCAGAATTTCTTTACTTAATTGTCCTCATCTACCATGTTGTTTTTTACGAGATCTATATCATAATACCCCTTCCTCTCTAAACAAAAAGGAAGCTAAATGAGCCACATCTGCTTTAATAAATTATCATAGTACCAGCTTTTCAGTGTTCTAAAAATAATTCTTGGCAGGATGGGTCAGCAGCGAAAGGCAACAAATGCGATTATTTCATTAATATACAAAAGTCACTCTATGATACTAAAAAGAAAAATGACTATGAAAGCCACATTGGCTTTGCCTATTTTTTTTTTCTTATAATAACTGTATAATATATTCTCTTGCAACATCTGACTGAAATTTGAGTCAAAAGAGCTGTTGCTAATGCTCTAAAACCTATTTTATCTTCCTAGGATTCTTCATATCCTAGATAATTTGTACCAGACTTCTGTAAAACTTACTGATTTAGGACATCTCTTGCAATGTCTATGTTTACTTTGTAGGTTGTGGCTGGATAATAATGGAAAAAAGATCAGTGGAATAAAGGCACTTCATGGAAAGTAAGCAGCAGGGCCACTCACCTGCCAGTGGAGGATTATATTCCAGATCAAACCAAGGGTCAGCTTATGATTTCCATCCACAATGTCTGAGCTCCCTATGTTTACCAGATCAACCTATTAAAGAAACAAAAAATATTTGTGTAAGATTAACAGCAACCGTAAGAGGGTGGTGTTATTTTCATTCATTTGGTGTTCAACTTTCTTTGTCGTGAGAGAGAGAGAGGGATGGGCCAGGGCAAATCTATCCTTTGGTTTCAGTTGTTTAGTAAACATCCAACTCATGTTTTATAAATGGCTCAATTAATGTGCTGGCAAAAAGCAAGCAGAAATCTAGGGTTCCAATTATTCCAGTTACAGCATGCTGTGAAAACATATAATTAAAAGTAATAGTTAATAATAACCCACGAATCTTTTATATTAAGCCTCTACAATTGCAAAACACAAAACTGATGGGTGACACAGAAAAACTCCTGTATTATGCTCCATACTACCTCACATAATATACTTTGCTGCAAGCTGCACACACATCTAGACACTGTAAGAATCTACAAACCCAAGATATTGTTCTGCATACTTAGATCAAAATAGAACTTGTTTTGCCTTAATTAAATTCTGCAATGTATAAGGCAAGGCAGGATATGTGCTGGAATACGGAGAAACCAACGACTGCGATCTAAGCAAGTCTTTTCCGCATTAGTTTGTCCAGTAATGTTGTTTTCCGTAATTACATTATGCATTTGCAACTTCATACAAATGCGAACTTCATGCATTTGCAACATCAGCATTTACCACCCTGGAATATTCTTTCCTCCACATGTGAAATGATCCTTCACCCTCTCCCACTTTTTATGCTATCTAAATACGAAGGCCAAATTCAGTGATGTGAGTGCAAGACAATGCAAGCTAAGACCTGCACTTCTGGATGGAAACTATGAGTCATAAATTTGCATTCTTACTGTTTCATAGATGCAGTTTTTCATGGTCAGAACTGGTACTTACATGGCAAAGTACCCCATTCCTTCACAAACTACAGTCTGCATATCTCTACTGAACTTCTGAAGCTATTTGAATTTACATCTGTAGAATGACTAAAGAGTTTCTACACTCAAAACAAGCCTCTTTTTTTTATTTCAATGCATCTACATATAGGTAATTTTTACTAATCATATACAAAGTAGATATTTCGTCAAGCATGCTAAAACTCTCTAAGAACTCTCTTCTCTAAGAATTCATAATTTTTTACTAAAAGCATATGAGATTGGAAATTCATTCTAACCAACAGTGTCTTGGAACATTTCCCAAATGGAATTTAGACTTAATATCATAAATTTCACATGAGGTCCTGTACTGGTTTCGGCTGGGATAGAGTTAGTTTTCTTCCCAGTAGCTGCTGTGTTTTCGATTTAGTATGAGAAGAATGTTGATAATACACTGTTGTTTTTAGTTGTTGCTAAGAAATCGAGCACTTTTTTCAGTTTCTCATGTTTGGCTGATGAGCAGGTGTGCAGGAGCTGGGAGGGAGCAGAGCCAGGCAGCCAGCCCAAGCTGGCCAGTGGACATATTCCATACCACGGGCATCATGCTTCATTTATAAATGGGGGCTGGCCAGGGGGCGCGGGAATTGGTGAAACCCATGAGTTCCGTGAAATCTGCAACATCCATGAGTTCCACGAATTCCACGATCACTGCTCGGGGACTGGCTGAGCAATTGGTCATCAGGCATCGAGAAAAACTGTCTCGCTTATAGCTTGTTTTGCATGTTTATTCTTATTCCTTCCTTTGTTCTCGTATTAAATTGTCTTTATCTGAACCTACAAGTTCTACTTTTGTCCATTCTCCTTCCCATTCCACTCGGGGGAAGGAGGAGTGAGCGAGCAGCTGTCTGGTCCTAGTTGCCGGCTGCTGGGTTAAACCATGACAGGTCCACGTAGCAAGTGACTCGCTACAAAGCTTACTGGGGTATTGCCCACATTTTCTACAGGCCAAAATCCACCACGTGATTTTGGAAATGGAAGCCTGAATAGACAGAGCCTACATCTGTTTTACTGAAACAGAGGAACACTTCCTAGCATTGCCTGAGGCTATATAGAGGCAATCCCCCACCCCAACACTATCACCTTTTTGTAAGAAAAAACAAATAAATCTGTAAAATGGACTGACTGGAAGCAGAAGCACTTTTCAATCTGTTACTACCCAGATGACTGCAAAACCTCAGAGCAAGGATGGTACATACCAGCAGAAAAATCTAGATTAGTTACAGGCTGTAAACAGCTTCAGAACCATTGATTCTGCATTCCTGAAGTCCCATAGAAATCACTCGAGATGATTTTGAAGGTTGAAGAAACTATTTCAGAGGCAGATCTTTTGGTTTTATATTAATATATATACACTACACTGATCTTCACATTGTGCATAGCTTAGAAGGATTTAATCACATGAATGTGGCGGCCTCTGGATGACCACTTCACTTTCTAAAATAATATTTTTTCTTCTATATTTTTCAATTGGAATACTCCCAGTTTGTTTTCTATATTTGAAAGAGACTACTGTTTTGTCTGGAAACTGAATGAAAAGCACATTAATGGATTTAGCTGATACATAGTGAATACAAACTTTCAAAAGCATTTATATGAAAATTTGTAACCACATTGCAGGTATGCAGTCAAAACCTTGCATACTGTGAAATAACACATCGCTGATTTTTTTCAACAATGTCATATATTGAAGTGTTTGAAGAATTAGAAGCTTTTTCTTCTATTTATTTACATGAAATTCCATTTTAAAAAAGAAATATCAAGCTAGAGGCCTTCATGCCCATATTATAAGGTCACTTTCATTTATGCACAGATTTTCAGATGGATAAGCATTACCTTAGATTTATAAAATCAATAACTTTATTCAGCAGCTGAACTCAAACATGTTTAGTACCCTACTGCAGCTATCAGGAAATTCAATATCATATGCGGCACAGAATACATTATCACTGTTCCATCACATCTTACTGTTAAGTTTAAGCAAATGTTATAGTTTACTTGAATTTATTCTTGAGGAGGAGATATGATATAATTAGTTGGACACTGAAAATGTCTGCTAAAGTTATGGGTCCATTAGAACACTTGCATAAGGAAGATATTATGAGAATATTTACTTAAAAATTATGCACAGGATATTGTCTTGAAAAGTCAATCTTGACAAAGTAGAATGGAAAGCGGTTTTGATATGATTCATTTCCTTAATGTTATGAACCAGAAGTAACAGACACCAATGAAAATTTACCAAAAAGATTTCTTGTAGGAAAAGCCTCAGTCTCTCAGACTTCATTATCATCAGAGCTCGTGAGCAGATATTTTGATAGGTAGCACCTTCTAACCAGCTATGGATGGCTTCTTGTAATTCACCTTTTAAAATGTATTTTAAACATGATGCATTACCATAAAATTGTCCATGATGATCTGTCGTCAGATAGCATCCGTTACAGATATATTATTCAAACATTCGCTGGCAGTAGTTTTAAACTCTTTGAAATACATTCCATCCTTGTGCTGAATGATGAAGTAGCCAAGTCACATTAACAAACCTGCCATGACTCCAGTAGTCGTATACTATTGGCCAGAATTTGATCCAACATTTACAGAGCATTAAGTATGCTATCTACAGGATGTGCTGACCCTGTCCGGCTGATTACTTACGTTATTTCTCTGCAAAACTTGCAGTGCTTTGTTGACATTATTCAGAGCGTGAACTCTTGTGGACCCCTTTTCTTTTGCCTACAGAGAAAATTAAACAAATTTGACTGCCCCAAATCAGAAACTAGAATACACTATATGTAAGTCAAATCTTGTATTACACCTGTAATCTTCTATTTCCTAAGTTTATGACAACAACAGTGAGGATATTACCATACATTGTGCATATGCAGCTTCCCGATATGAAATAAAGGCAATTGTGAAACAAACGAAATCCACAGTTGAAAGATAGTTTGGTACCTTGACATTTTTAAGTGAATGAATAATTGAAATGTATATAAAATCAGATAATTCCAGATTGTTTTATTAAGATTAGTCATCTTCTCCATGGCACAATTTAGGAACATTACTACCACAACAAAACAGATAATCATCAGTTTGTTTAATATTTATTTACAAATACATTCTCTCTGGATTTTGATTCGCAAACTCTCACCCTGCTTCACTACTCTTTTACGAGAAAGATTCGGAGAAAGATCTCAAGCTCACAAAGTACAAGCAGGAACACAAGAGAAGATACTCAAAAACATGTGTGACGTATCACTTTAGAATTTCCAGGTTAATAAGAGCAAGCTGTTCTCTCTTTTCAGACAACTCCAATACATGGACTGTATGCATGAAATTTATTAGCAAAACACTTTAATTCTACACATTAAATTCTATTCCTTGTGTTTGGCACAAACATCTAGTGATAAACAATTTTTGAATTCCAGCCAAAACCTAAATATCTAAATGAAGCCTGCCTCAGTCTTGTTTCTCTTTGCCACACTTCCTTAATAAGTGCATACAACAAAGTACATTTTCATTTCAAATATATGTCTAGAAAAGGGTTACTGTCTAATATAGCTTTCAGTCACCATGTTTCCTCAATTGCAAATGAAAGTCGAAAATATTCAGACCCGTAAAAAATAATTTCCACAGGCCCCCATCAATGGTGGAAATTAATGAACACCACCTACTACAACTATCACAACATCAAGACTTCAACATACAGTAAACATGTTAATATACACATACAAGTTTTTGGCCTGTAAGGCATTCCAGGAGCTCCAGAAGTCTTCGTCCATCTCGAAAATCATTAAAAAGATCTTCAATATAACGTCTTCCAAACTGAAATGAAGCAATGGCTTTAGTTAGTTCAAACACCAAAAAGAGGAAGAATTAAATTGCTAAAATATGACCAGAAAGATGTAAAAGACATTGTCTTGCAAAGTGGTGTATTCCACCTGTGTAAATACACTGTGCTAATTAAATAATAAATATGAAAGGTATGATGCAAAGTAAAGAAGGAAAATATCTTACAACAAAACTAATAGGATTCTTTCACATACATCTGTTTTTAACAGGGTTCTATTGCATAAGAGAGATTGGTGTCTACCTTATTTCAAGTACTTTTCTTCTGCTACAGAATATAAATCCTTTATTCCCTCTCAAAATTATATACTGATATCATTTTTAAGAAACTGCTGCAGATCAACTAATTTCTAATTTGTGCACATACCATTAATTAAAACAATTACTCCAGAACGAAATACTAATGAAGCTAGAACACAAACTGGACTTGGCAATTAAGGTGCAATTCAGCAGAAAAATAGCAAAAATAACTTGCCAAATAAAAACAAAACAGACCAAGAAAAAAACAAACGCCCAGTAAGACATATCAAGTTAAAGTGCCTGGTAGGTGTTCTCTTTCACATGGCAGAAACAAACCTGGAATTACATAGAGAGAGATACGTTTCAGGCTTATTCTAGTGAGTATCTAAGAAACTTATTTATGTTAATAGGACATACTTGGAATTGTACTGAATCAGGGCCTCATTATCGTAAGTGGCTAAAACACAGTTCACATTTTGTACACAGCACCAGTGCAAGACGAAAGGAAATACTTGGGATTTTCCCCCATGCGACAATGGTAAAAGATGATTTACTCTTTCTAAAATTCAAGCCAAGTTTCTGATCTGATGCTTTGACTAATGCATTAAATTTTAAAAATACAGAAATATAATTTTGTATAGTTTAGTCACTGTACAACTTTTATGTGCAACTATAAATTTTAACATATTTTTCTATGTATGAGAGCTATTGAGAACCACAATAAAAAACAGTGATTACTTAGTGCAGTGCCAAGTAGATTCACATGTCCACGTTATTTCTAATTTGTGAAGTTTCGCACATGCTTTGATTGATTTGAGAGGAAGCATCTGTATTTTAATTTGCTAGAATTGACACCATGCTGACCTACATTGAGCATCTTCCACTTTTACCACAGAGCAATGGAGAATTGGGAATCCATATTACACAGCAAACATTTGCTTTCCTGCCAGCAGTGATGCTCTGGTACTCAATGCAACACTCATTAGAGATAGCTGGGAATTTTATGAAAAACGTGTTTTGTCAGAAAGTATCAATTCTTTTGGAAGGTTTCTTAAACAGAAGACAGAAGTAAGGACAGTTTCCAGTGCTAGACTCAATTTTTCCTTCATCAATAAATATTTATGTGTACAGCACAAACTTTAGTGCTATTGGCTAGTCTGGCATGACTATCTCCCTCTTCCTTTCTCTCTGACTGCTCTTCTGAGGCAGGAGCTCCTTTCAATCCCTTCATTTTTTGGTAAGGTCTTGTCTCTGTTTCACAGAACAAACAAATCCAAAACATCAAAAATTCTCTACTGCAGATGGAATCCTTGTTTTCTGGCCAGTTTTCACACCCTGCACAACCCATTCTAACTAAGCTCATTTCTAGTTAACACACTTGCTGCCGCTGACTACCTAGAATATCTGAAAACCAGTACTGAATATATTCACATACGATTTACTAACCCTGCTCAACCTCCTGTATTCTGTTTAACTAATAATACTCAGTGACTTTACTTCCTGCCTTGCATTTAGTATAAGAAGAGTTTTGATAAAATGATTTAAATTATGGTATGAACAATCATGTGCCATCATGCAAGACAAATCATACACAGCATTCCTGAAGTTGTCTATTACTTGCTCTATACAGCAAAAGTTTAAAACATACGACTAAATCAGAAAGCTTGTATTTTCTTCCCTGATCTTGCAAAAAAAAGGCATTTTTGCAGAAGGGAAGCACCAGACCTATGCACTTCTAAGGGAGCATTTTAACATTCTTTAGAAAGTTGAAGTGATCAATACACCCTTCTGTAACACTATGAAAGAGTTGTTCCCATAATGTTACTGAATCACTCTGGGAATATGAGCACAATGACATTTTGATAATAGGATATAATTATATTACTTTGTATCATAAGGGAGAGATAGAAGTAGCCTTCATAACTGCCTGCGTGTGTCCTCCTTTCTGCAGCATTTAAGCTATTCACGAAATTTAAGTTGAAATCCATCTAGCACAGCAGAAAATTCTGCTTGACAAAAGAATATGTTATTTTTTTTTTTTTCCTAAAGCTTTCAGAAAGAACATAAATACACAGCATGGTAGCATCCCCAGCAGGACATATTAATTACAAATGTATTACAAGTAAACATTAAAACAAAAGTTACCATTGATTTTTTTATGGTCTTGGAAGTATACGCTCCATTATTCAGCAACTAAATATACCTTAAGACATCCTATACGGCTGCCACACATATCATCCTTAAGCTGAAGAAGGTTGCTATTTTTCTAGCAACAGGGTAATTAAGTCTTCTTTCTCAAACAGACTGAACGTCTTTGCTGGATTGGCATTGCACTAAGTCTTCAGAGGGAAAGGGCTCAAAAGATGCACTGTGTCACTGAAAAGTGTCTGTTCAGTTCTATGAAGCTTTGAAAACAATGAAAAAACAAGCACGGCTAGTCAATGGCTTGCCAAAACAAATGCCTGATCCTTTATTACAAAGTTCTTCTTGAAAATAACCTTGTTCATAACTCTTTTTAGGTTGCGATCTATAGCCACTGCCCTTTACCTACGAAGGAATGAAAATGTTCAGAAGAATCTCCCGTGCCGCTTGTATGCCTGTTGATTCGTTATTCCCCTTCTATTACAAACTTATCCAAAACCTAATCTTAAAAAACGCCCAAAGGAGCTGCATGCTGGATTGTTGGTTCACATTTTTTCTTCTTAAAAAATGGAATGATGGAAGAGATGGGGAAAATGAGAGAGTACAGGAGAGAGGAAGAACTGCAGATACCGCCCATGAAGCACAAGGCGACTTTTCATCTGTGTGGTAGATTGACTGGCAGCAATATGAAACTAGAGATAATTGTATGATCTTAATCAGTATATAAACTGTATAATATTAGTCAAGTAGATCAGCAAAGTAATTATCATCTCTCTCTTCCCTACTTGCTTATTTCAGGGAGACCAACAATTAAAGGAGGGATTTGGGGGATCAGAGGCAGGGATGAAAAGGACAATGAGAAAAAATGTACAGAATAAGGAAAAAGAGGGAATAACTGTAAAATTGAAATTAAAAAAGAAGAAGAAAGAAGCAGAAATTACTTTCTAGAAGTAGCACTAACAAAAGAAAAATCTAAGATAGGAATTTGCCAGAGTCTTCACGATCTGAAAGACTCTAGGGATTTAAGTTTACGGCAGCATTACATACAATTTTAACCTACTGTCTTTGTGTTAAATAAAGGCCAAAACACAGACAATTATCGTGGTTTAGCTGATATGGCTGTTTGCTGCAACTGATGATCTTTACATAACATAAGGGGATCTGAGAGAAATCCAAGGGATTTATTTTAAAAGAAAATCACAAGAAAAAAGTGATATCGAAGGAAAGGTAACATTCCTGTTTTATCATGAATGAAATTAACCCTTCAACTTAAATAAGGACTGAGGAAAGCTCTGACTAGAAGTCACAAAACACATTTGTATGGAACACCCCCCACCACTACCATGATTAACTACATAAGCCTTAGTCTTAGAACTACAGGGTAACGTACAATTAACATCTTCAGAAAAATACGGGCACTTGCAGTAGAATCTTCCCGCAGGTCTTATAAGGGAGTGAAGAATACTTAATTTCGTGTACTAATTCAACTGTATGTACATATGCACCTGCATGTACATATTGTAGAATGCTTTCAGTATTAATTGGACTGAAATAATATCTAAACTGTATTAGTTATTTTCCAAATTCAGACAGCAACTGAACCAATCCTATGCGAAAGAAAGTTACCTAAAAACACAAAAGCAGATAGAAAAGAAATAAAACAGAAAATCAGGAAGTAGACTGAAAACAAGTTTTGATAGATAAATGTAGTTGCAAATTTTTTGATGTGAATATATTTAGAAATCTTAAAACATCAAGCTCCATCTTATTCATCTCGCTGCTCTCTACTTCATTGTCATTCCTGTGTTATTCTTTCCAAAGACTCTGTATTAGACCTCATTCTCTCTATGTAAATTTAACAAATTTTATCAAACAAGTTAATTATCTAATCGGATCATTCATCAGATACATTATGGAAGTTAATATTGTGGGAAGTATTACATGAAAAGCTCTCTGTTCAGATCTACATGCAAGCCAGTAATTGTGAAAGTGAGAGAGAGAACACCACCAAATAATTGAAAAATATCTCGTCCAGAGGAGGTACAAAGACATCTGTTCATGAACAGTGTCTCTCCTATTGCCCCATGCTCAATTCTGAGTCAAAGCTCCAAAAATTCTGATTAGCATAAAACTGTTAGCAGACATTATATTTTAGAATAAATTAGCACAGGCAAATCCTATAGTAAGGGAAAACAGACCGAAGCAAAAGGAAATAGGAAGGGGAAGGAGTTAGGAAGGAAGGGGAAAGGAAAGGAGGGGAAGGAGATAAAGAACAAGTCGTAATTTAAATTTTCTCCCACAAAGGGTAGAAATGAGCTTCTATTTCCCAAGAGTCATAAACACTCAAAATTTCAAGCAATGAGTCCGTAATAATAACTCCAGCAAAATACATGATAACAGAAGACTTTAACACAGCTATTATTTGAGGTTCTTTCACATGCACTTTTATTTGTTTTATAAAAATACCATACGATAGACACTTTTTCTCATTTTTTCAGAAAAATTACACAGGGTAAAAACATGGCTGAGGAAGAGATCTCAGACTGTTCATATTTTCCTTTACAGTCAAGTATGCATTTAGATGACATTTTTCATTAGAGGGCTGACTAGAATATACGAAGATTATTACAGTAAGACAAGTTGGATACTATTTCTTACACATTTTACAGTATTATCTGGTTATTATTTTAAGTTCTTCTGGGAAACCTAGCAACAGAAACTATCAACAGATGGAGAGAGACACAGCATAAATTAAAAGAGAAAAAGCACTGCAAAGACAGATAAGTCAAGGTTAGGCATGGCACTAGACAGAAGATTTAAGGTTATATTAGACGTTAATAGGAAAAATCAGCTTACAATAAAACTAGTGGATGCAGAAGTCCTTCAGACTCACAGGACAGGTAAATAACTGAGACCTTAGCTTGGGACAAGGCCTGTGCCTCCAGCAGGGGCAGGAAAGCCGGACTGCGGAGCCTGGAAGGGAGCTGCAGTGCGGTCCGGCTGTGCCCCCAGTGTGCAGGGCTGTGGAACAAAGAGCCAGAGGTGCCCTGCAGTTTGGTTGGGACCTCAGGCTGCTGATTGATTAATAAAAAACATGAAAAGGCAAGGTACAATCCAGAAAGGCAGAAGGACATAAACCATAAGTCTTCATATAACTTTTTCAAGAAGTTGTCTGAAGTTCAATTTGTAAATCTGTAAATTTTGCTGAGCAGACATCAGTAAGCAAGAAATAAAAATTTGGCTGGCTTACAGATGTTACCCTTAGTAAAACTTTCAAGAATCAGCCTTTTCTTGCAGTCATAATATTTGATGCCTCACTCTGTGAAATCATAAAGAAAAGCCATTGAGCTAATCTCAACAGATCTTTTAAGTCAGTTTTAATAAAAGAGGGATTATTAATACTTCCTCTTGCTCAGCTAAATATATTAAAGGCTGAATTTCTCTCCCCAACACCCTCATTTATGGTTTGTTCAGTTCTGCTGGGAAGCTCCATGAAAGTGACTGATATTTTCTTTCATTGATGCTGGATTACTATGACAGCAGCAAAAGATATTGTCCCAGTCATGAGGGAAGACGCACCGTGCATACTTTAATTAGACCATAGCTTTACTGACTGATGGGAAGCACTGAGCAATAACTTGAGCCACACAAGCCACTGTTTCTCGCTTCATCCTTTTCTTCTGTTAGAACACAGAGGCATCCATTCTGCTGCAGGTGAAACTGTATGCTGGCCAGTTGCAAGTCAAACACTGCACATGCGGTTTGCCCCTCTACTGTCAGAGCTCCAGTCTGTTTCCCAGCCTTTGTGGTAAACACCTTTTTTTACAGTCTAAGTTCAGCTTTCAAGGAATTACACAGAGGAGTAATCGATGAACACTGGTATTTTAAAAATTACTACTACTGGCCAACTGAGAGAATGCCACACTCTTCTCACAGGCAACAAATCAAATATTACCATACATTTTAACAAGATATCCATCTCAATGCCTGCAGCATGCCTAGAACACCCAACTCTACCCTTAAAAATGGGTCTAGAGGCAGGTCATACCAATGGTCTGAAGGCAGTTCATGTCTGTGGGACAGGACACAGGTCCCGAGAGTAGAAGCTGGTATCCTGTCCAGACCCTGATGCTCATGTAATGACACCAGACTCTCCTGACACTTCAGTTCTTTTAAAAGGATATTTTCCCCTCAGCACAAGGAGTCATTATAGAGCAGGCTACTCACACAGCCCAAGTTTCTGAAGAAATACCTTGTCATTCCCATTTTTAAAAAAATCAGAAAATCTCACTGCAGGGGCCATACATATCCGGAACAGAAACACAGATGTAATGACAGACACAATTGTCTAAGAGTAGCAATCACTGGTTTTCTTAGCTCTCAGAAATCTGTCTCTATATTTAATATAAATCAAAGAATAAGCAAATAAATATGTCATAGCAACTCATACCTCATCTTTGGTTTACAGAATCACAGAATGGTAGAGGTTGGAAGGGACCTCTGTGGATCATCTAGGCCAAGACCCCTGCTGAATCAGGGTCACCTACAGCAGGTTGCACAGGACCATGTCCAGGCGGGTTTTGAATACCTCCAGAGATGAGGAGGTTTACCCTCATCTAGTGCTTACTCAATGAGGACAGAGAGATGTAGAAAGTTCTGACATCAAAGAAGAAGAAGAGCTAATCAATGATTGAAGAGCAGTCCCACCATGGTCTCCAGTTATTATACAGGCTCTACAGATAATCTATATTATCTCCTCAGTACACTTTATCATACTTTTCTGAAGCCAGTACATAAGGCCTTCTGAGACCCAATATGCAAAAATATTTTCTTTGTAGTCTTCTAATTTACCTTTCCTTTGCTGAATTCTACTGTAACATTATGTGATGATTAAAATATTGCAAGTTTCACACTGCATAACAGAATTTCCTAAAGTTACGATAAAATGCACCCCATCCTTGGCTTCACTGAAATTCATGAAGTTGAATTTTCTCTGCTCTGAAAGCAAGGGAATCCATTATTTATTAGACACATAGCATTTTAAAAGTCAAAGCCAAAACAGTTATTATCTACTCTATTTTCATATAAAATTTCCTTATGAGGTTTATTCAAATAAAATTTAAATTCACTGTAATTAGATATTCTATCTTATCTATTAATGCCATTTGAAAATGTGATTTTAAAATGAATCACACCACTAACCAGATTATTCTGTCCAGATTCAATGTATTATATTTTTCATAAGGATGAAATTAGATTAAGAGCAGATATTAATTGTAATACCACGATAGTATTAAAAAACTGAAGATCTGTTTGGAACAACAAAATAAAACCTACTGATAGAGTCTCCAATTAGAGCAGGAAAAATCTTACAATATCAACAGCCATTTTTTCATAGCATTACAATATATAATGCTTCAAAAAGGTATATAATACATAATGTCTATGGCTAAAATGAAAAGATATAATTTCAGTAATTTCAATATTATTTTTCAAAAGGTTAACTGTTACCATAGAAGAAAATATCTGATAAACAATTGATCTTGCTCACTGTGTGCAGACCATAAACATGCATATCAAAGCATGAACAATTTTTTAGGCAAAATTTGGTGGGCCAGTTGGCCTCTGACCTCTGGATACCCACACCTGAACGTGGTGGGTGTTAATGTAACCAGATATCTGTTAGCAAAGAAATAACCAAAAGATTATTACTTCATACATGGTGCATATATTTCATATCTAGGCATATATGTCCTCTTTAAAATCTGAAACAAGTCACAGAATCATAGAATAGTTTGAGTTGGAAGGGACCTTAAAGATCACTGAGTTCCAACCCAACCCCCCTGCACTGAGCAGGGACATCTTCCACTAGACCAGGTTGCTCAGAGCCCCGTCCAGCCTGGCCTTGAACACTGCCAGGCAGGGGGCATCTACACCTCTCTGGGCAACCGGTTCTAGTGTTTCACCACCCTAATTGTAAAAAATTTCTTCTGTATATCTAGTCTAAATCTATCCTCTCTTAGTTTAAAGCCATTACCCCTTCTCCTATCACTACACACCCATGTAAAAGGTCCCTCTCCAGCTTTCTTTTAGGCTGCCTTCAGGTACTGGAAGGCTGCAATACGGTATATCCCCAGAGCCTTCTCTTCTCCAGGCTGAACAGTCCCAACTCTCTCAGCCTTTCCACAGAGGAGAGGTGCTCCAGCCCTTGGATCATCTTTGTTGATATCCTCTGGAACCTCTCCTACAGGTCCATGTCTTTCCTGTGCTGAGGGCTCCAGAGCTGGACACAGGACTCCAGGTGAGGTCTCACCAGAGCAGAGCAGAGGGGAAGAATCACCTCCCTTGCCCTGCTGGCCACACTCCTCTTGATTCAGCCCAGGATATGGTCGGTCTTCCGGGCTGCTAGTGCACATTGGTGGCTTGTTTCAGGCTTTTCCTCCACCAATACATCCCCAAGCCCTTCTTGGCAGGGCTGCTCTCAATCCCTTCATCCCCCAGCCTGTATTCATACCAGGGGTTGTCCTGACCCAGATGCAGGACTTTGAACTTGGCCTTGTCGAACTTCGTGAGGTTCACACAGGCCCACTTCTTGAGCTTGTCCAAGGCCCTCTGGATGGCATCCGGTCCCTCAGGCGTGTTGACCACACCACTCAGCTTGGCGTCACCTGCAAACTTGCTGAGGGTGCACTCAACCTCACTGCTGTATAACTGATGAAGAGACTAAACAGTACCGGTTCCAGCACGGACCCCTGAGAGACACCACTTGTCATCGACCTCTATCTGGACATTGAGCCATCGACCACTACCCTCTGGATGTGACCATCCCACCAATTCCTCATCCACCGAACAGTGCACCCACCAAATCCGTATCTCTCCCATTTAGAGAGAAGGATGTTGTGAGGGACATGTTTAAGCCCTTACAGAAGTCCAAATAGATGACATCCATAGCTCTTCCTTTGTCCACTGATGTAGTCACCATCATAGAAGGCCACTAGGTTGTTTATTGCCTCTGTGACAGGATCAATGGAAAAGTATTTCTTTAATGAAAGGTTATCTCTATTGCAACTCCACCACAGCTTTATCTGAGATGCAAATGGGGTGAAAAATTGACCAAAGCAGCTCACACATGATGGGAACAAAGATTTGAGGATTATTCCACCCTTCCCTTGAACCATGAAAGCTACACTGACCACTCAGATAATTCATACTCCTGTTACTTTCGATTTTAAAGTATTTTGTGGTAGGAATTCAACTTGGTAACATACCCATTCAACAGCTCTACTTGTGTATTGAGAAACACTTCTCTTTTAAGCTTCCCATCAGCCAAAAAGAAAAAAAGACAGTGGTAAGAGAACTATCAAAGCTTAGAAAAAAACTAACTGGTTTCAAGAAATATTAAGCTGATGGTCACTAAATACATCTATGCTAACTTGCCCAGTAATTATTACACAAAATTTCTATTAGGTAAGCAGTGGACGTACAAAGCTGGCATCTACGTTTGTCATTTAAACAATACAAAGCTAACACAGATACACAAAATAAATCTGGCAGCTATCTATTTTCACCAGTTTAATCTACCCAGCTAATGTCACTGAAGCATTTTTCATTTTGTTGTTCAAGGTCATTAAGAACTGGATGACAGGCAACAGGATCAAAAGAAACCTTCTGGAAGTGGGTATGAACATACACTGAGCAAGTTCTTACGAGGTTTGAAGAATGAGTCATGAATTTAGAGTCAAGGATAGGGGCACTTCTTTTGACAATGCAGCTAGTTTCATGCAATCTAGTAATTGACTGCAGTGAGCTTCTTTTTTGCAAGTATGCACATAATTATGCTTCCCACCTCCGCAAAGAAACATACAAGGAAGAAAAATACCATAAACTAACAACTAATTCTATTTATAGTGTCATCTCAGATGTAACTTTCAACAAAAGATGGAATGTTAATTATATTTATGTGTTCCAGAATACCTGTATTTTTTAAATTTATAGTATGTAGGTATTTTTGGGTTTATAGTGGGTGGAGTTTTGAACAGTATTTTTAAACAGTGGGAGCTGCAAAGATGAAAATGCAGGGTTGTTGAAAGGAAGAGCCTACTTTCCAGTACTGAAGCACGAACTGTATCTAGCAGATGCCAAATGCAAAATTTCTGGCTCAAATTCTAATTTAAGGGAGCATTAATTCAATGGCAGACTGTTTCCAATGAACATTTGTTATTCAAGTAACTTGGTTTTCCATATGTGGTTATTAGAAAACAGAAAAAGGGAATGCCTTCAGTCTTGATTAAAATCACAAGCATTAGCAAAAAATCTTTGACAGCAGAGAAAGATTCTGAAATTTTTGTCTTTTGGCTTACTGATGTTCTGAATCTTAGAGAACAGTTTAATATTTATACAATGAGATACAGAATATTGCATGTACTGCGTTTCCTCACATCCAAAGATGTCTTTCCTGAGTAAGTTTCGATTCTCCCTTTATTGAGGGACAGGCTTTAGCAACGCATTTTTCATCAGTTAAAAGCTTAAATCCTGAATGCAAAGGAAATCTAAGGGATACAAATGATGAGTCAAATTTCAAGCATTTTACTTTGGAAGCCCTTCAGGTACGTAGCCTCATCTTTGAGAATAAATAAAACAGACGAACCCCTACTACTGTGTTTTCTTGTAACAGACAAATAGTCAAGCTTCTAAATAGGTGCAACCATAATTAGACAAGCCAAAACCACAGTAATTTTCATCAGTAAGAAAACATAAAAAACAAGCTTTATGAAGTGTCGCTATTACTTGTATTATGAATCCCACATAAACAAGACACTTAATGTAGATCAGCTCTGTGCTGACCAAGATGTGAAAGAAGCAAATGTGATACGCATTTGGACAAAAGCTTTAGAATGAAACTCAGTTTGACTCTACACAATGGCTCCATTTCTGTGTTTGCAAAGTGGTGTCACTGCACGTTTCAACTGATTTTGACTTCCCCGGGGAAGTCAGCTTCCCTGAAGCACTGAAGAATGGACTAGTTCGTGACAAGTCGCCAAAGAGAGGGGATCTTCTCAGTCCACAGTGAAGTTAGGTCTCCCCTTAGGGCTACAAGCCACCAGTGAAATGTCCAGCTGAATTATTTGAGATCCGGCTTTGTCAGCCATTGACCACATGGGGAATTCTGACCATTAAAGCTAATAACGCTCCTACTTCTGCAGCCTAAACTTTCAGTTCTTACTGCTTCGGACACCTTTCCGGTGTAATGAAAATGTCTACAGTTATCAGGATCAACACAACAATTTGGCATGTCTCAGAGAAAGTACCCTTCTGCATCCTAACTTGGACAACTGGGTAGACTGAAGTCATTTTAGCAAGCCACCCAGTGTGCTTGATTTGACTTTGTCTACAGAGGAAGAGCAAAAGGTAAAAGTTCTGGAACTTCTTGTCATGCTTCTACTCCCACTAACTCTCATATTTTTTTAGCTTTCATTAACATTTCTTGATTAGGAAAAACCTGACCATTGTTTTAATTTTAACAAAAAAAACAAGGGAATGCTGAAAGGGAAGAGGGGTATCATACAGAAAAGAAATAAGTAACGAAATGAAGTATTCAGTCTTCACCAGTGAGAAGTCATCCTCAAGAACAAATGAATTACGATAGCCAAATGCAAAAAAACTCTTAGTGCATCTGAGGTAGCACTGTTTTCAAATATATTTTATCAAACATATTTTCACTGACTCAGCTGAACCTTTAGTACTGACATACAAGTGGATGACTCATCCTCCCTTCTAAAGGGTGACAAACATTTAGTCAAACTCCTTGCATTTTCTGGCACATGCACGTCGTCACTCCCTGTCACCTTGCTACATGGAATGGTTAAATTAAGTATATATTTGCTTTCAGTATTGCCATTTAAAGCTGTAGCAAAGGTAAAATCCACACAACCACACCTGAGGCTGGCTTAAGTGCCAGAGGGACTATGTGTGTTCTTGCTGTCCTGTTTTGAAGCCCAGTTGAGCAGGAGAGTTTACTGCATGTGTATTACAGCCAAGAACTGTTATGAGAGGTCCCCTACACCCACTGTACTTATTCCCAACAATCTTTTTTGCAGAATGTGGGTTATTAATTTAAATGCATTTCAAAGGGCAACTATACCCACTCTGCTTGAGCTCAGGGTAGGAGGTAGGATTTGTTTAACAAATTCAAATTTAGGTGTATGGCAGCCTCCTAGCCTGTCAACAACAGGCTCCACAGAATGAACTGTGAGTGTGGAACCACGATTACCTAAGGCTGCAGTACACCCACTCTCTGTGACTGCCACTCTATTACTGCAGGACAGACCAGTCTACTCCTCCTCATTTCACAACCACTCTACTTTTTGCTCTATACATAAACACCAGAGATATGCAATGCAGCTTGGGGAAGATAGTTTTGGTTTCCTGACTAAAAGTGCTGTTGAGCTCAGCCAGCTCAGTCTCAGAGACTAAAATCTGTGGCCATCAGGGCTAATAATGTGGCATGAAACTCACCGTACCATATACCTAAGGCTTGATCGACACAGTTGATCAGTGCTTGATTCTTGGTTATTAACCTATTGATTTCCTAGCAGTTGAGAACATATAAAAGTTTTCTGAAATACTGTAATTTGCCTTATGTCTCAGTCCCCCAGAATACTCCTCTTACAAGGCTCCAAAATCCAACAACAACTGCAACACCTTAGCGTCATGGATTTCCCAATGAATAGGAATAACCAGTAACAGCTGAAGAAAGTCCAGAAGGCAAAAGAAAAGCAAGTCTGTCTACTGGAGTTCCACATATGCACTGCAGATCTTTTACCATCTTCTGAAATTAGCATAAAGTTCTGAAACTAAGAAAAGAGTATGCCCAAAGATATCCCTGAATGCATAAATCAAGAAAGTGTAAGAGAAAAGACATGGTATAATTCTATTTTTTCTTTCAACCGTTCAGTCCAACAGTTTACTGAAAGAAAAGGAGTCTGTGCTTTGACATGAAAAAGTCAATAAAAAACAGAAGGTGCATCTTTTTTAGAAGAATTCTGGACAACATCACCTACTGCTGATGGCACTACCCTGCCACTGCAGTCTGGCTATACAACCAGTATCACCAGCGTGATACCATCATTTTGAGTCGTGGAAGTCCCAAAACTTTAATTGCCCTGGATACATAAAAATGCACCTCTGTGGCATAAGCACCCTCTTCGGCTTGCCTGGGTGAGGTTTCCAGGGTTTGGACCTGAGCAGCCTGCAGGGCCATACAGCATTTCTGCTAGGACTAATGCAAAAGGGGTCGTTATGTCTGACTTAGCACACTCTTCACAGAATTACTGGGCCTTCAGGAAGTGGCTATGCGAATGTCAGCAAAATATACAGACCGTGTGTGGACATCATTTATGTAATAGTGAGAGAAAGTAGGTTACCCAATGCATGGGTTTAAATAGTTCATGAAGTTTAACCTAAACTGCTGCTATGCATGTTAACCAGATACTCAGTCTCCAATTCACATCAGCACTAATTAGGAAGTGGTATTTACTGTAGAGTGTAGGCTTTCTCGGGCGACTGCCTGACATTAATTATTCTTTGAATGCTGGAATTTATATTAAAAAATGTAAAAAATGTATAAGTAATGCCAATTTTGTTTAGTGTCACACGGTGTTACATCAGTGAGGATTATAATGAGCCTCTATTCAGAGATACTTACAAAATAAACAACTGTTTTGCTGGAGTTCATTACTGTTTCCCATATATGCTGTTACCCTCAAAGCTAGGAAAATTTTCATACAAGTTACAGGAAACTCAGCTACTTTACTCCTACTAAATGATTTAAGGCCCAAAGAACAACAGACCTTGTGATCTGGGGACAAATATCACCTTCAGATTTTCATTTTTCCTGGAACTGAACCAAAATTTGTACAGATTCTGAAGTATTTACAGCCTTTTTAATAATTCTGTTGAACATGGTGGCGCTTCCACTTTAAAGCTCTTCTGCATGGGGACAGGCTTTTTAGCAGGGTCTGTAGTGATAGGACACGGGGTAATGGTTTTACACTAAAAGAGAGGAGATTTGGACTGGATTTAAGGAAGAAATTTTTTACAGTGAGGGTGGTGAAACATTGGCATAGGTTGCCCAGAGAGGTGGTAGATGCCCCATTCCTGGAAACATTCAAGGCCAGGTTGGACGGGGCTCTGAGCAACCTGATCTAGCTGAAGATGGCCCTCCTTATTGCAGGGGGGGTTGGACTACAGGACCTTTGCAGGTCCCTTCCAACCCAAACCATTCTGTGATTCTCTGATTCTACACCACTGGAACAACCTGAATGCAAGTCTCATCCTAGAGGGAGTTCTGCTATGAGAGTCCAAGATGAAACCTTCAGCAGGTTATGCAGTCTGATAATAGTTTGAAATCCCACAAATATCCTTTTGTTATCCTGCCAAATTGACAAATGGGAGAAATGGGGACAAAGCTCACTGAGTCTCAAACATCCTCACTCCACTGAACTTTCATGTGCTGTAGTTCTAAACAGATTTTGTGAAAACCTGAACAGAAATATTTCAAACAGACTTCATATTCAGTATTTTTCAATTCTACTCAAAACAATACAAATCTGTGTAATAACAAATCAGAATTAATTTCTAGAATACATTAAAATTATCTTTAATGCAATAATTGAGAAATGAGATTATATAAAAATGTTTCAGCAGAAACATGATTGTTTCCTGTTTTAAAATCGTGTTTATGTGCTTCTAATTAGCTCAAATGAATGTACAATAAAATGAAAAGATATCAGTAACCAAGTGTGCATTTTAAAATTTAAGAGGTATTTTGACTAATAGCTTGCTATTCATTCAAACAGCTGCTCTCGATCCTACGTTTCTTGGTTTACTGACATTTTAGAAAAACTGTGTCTCCAAAGCTCCAGTAAAAAGTAACTGATTTTGAACTGACTGCAAATCCTCTAAACGCATGGGAACCAAACCTTTTGCAATAATCTACCTTACGTTAATTAAGCCCTCCTTAAAAGAACTACAACTTTTGTGATTAAAGCACACAATTTTTGAGATTAAATGGTCTTTATGTGCTGCCTTGCCTAAAAAATAGTGGTGGGTATACTTCTACTTGGATGGCTATATGAGCGTGTAGTGCTCCAAGATCTCGAGTATCTTCTCTACACAGCTAAGTATAATTTCAAGACCCCTTTAATGTCCACGTGGTTTCACATCCATGCAGAAAGCATGCTTAGGCTCATTTCACTAAAAGTGGAAAGCAGATAACAGTACTGTAAAGGAACAGAATTACTGTTTTGTAACACATTATGTAAATCTTGTGCCATAGGTTAAGACAATCACTGTGTCTGAGCCAGAGTCTGAGGGTCTAAGGGATGTGTCAGTAACGTGAAGGTCAGTTGCAGCTCCTGCAGAAGTGACCATAAGATCCTGAGAAAAGTGAACAGGACAAATAAAAGAACTACAGTGCTGGTCTTGAGGAACGTAAATTTAGTCTTGTTCAGGGATTCCTGGAGATTTTCAAGACTCAAGTTGACAAGGCACTAAGCAACCTCATCTAATTTGACCCTGTATTAAGCTCCAGAATTCCCTTCTAACCGTAACTATTCCATGCTTCTATGATCTTTTTTGACAGAATTATTTTAAGTACATGCTGCATGCTGCCTATAAAATAAATAAGATTCTTAACTCCCACTTAGTGGGAACACATTTCTTGAAGCAAGACTGGAATATTTCAGACTTTTGATGGTAACAGTAAGCCAAAGGTCTTTCTACATGCTAAATGTCAGCCTACAAATAACCTTCTTAATTTTACATGGACAAATAATTGGTATGGTCATACTCAAGTAAGTTAGTAGAAGAAAATCTAGGGCTGTTCTCAAATAGGTAATTAATATAGTGGAGCTAAGAAGGGGGAATAAACATGCCTGAGAACTCCAAGGACAATTCTAAACACAGACACATGTATGAGACCCTCTGGTTTCACATTCTATGTAAGAACTATTCCAACAAACCCAAAATACAAATCCTCTTTAATACTAGAACTAGTTTTAAAACATTTTTAGTATTTTTGCTCCTATATGTGCAGCATAAGTCTGCCTCCAAGCTACAAACCAGTGAACTAAATTCATGAATAATTGAAACAGATTTCTATTTTGTCAGAAATCCAATCACTCTATTGCGGATAGACAACACTTTGCACCAAATTAATGCCAGCAGAATCTCACATCACAAAAAAGGCAACTGGCAGGGACAGATGCACATATCCCTCTGCCAGATTATGGACTTCAAAGTGAGATGCAAAGACTGAACCAGCAGAATAAGGAGCTAGTCAGTCACCCTCCTACAAGAGAAAAGGTAAGTAGTTCAGGGCTGTGGTATTTTTAAAAGATCTATGCAGTCATAAGTGACATCATGAGTGAATAATGTTGAGTTACACATTGCATCATCCACCAAAAGAAGCTGGTGAGGCCTGGGATGAAGCTAGCAGGTGACAGCTGCAGCACAAGCAGAAGGACATGTTTCTTCACCCAGTATTTAGCAAAACTGTGGAACCCTTTGCCAACAGCAGGCTGCAGATGCTAAAGCTGACCCGAATCTAAGGATTTACTAAGGAAGTTCACAGAAGAGAAATTCACTAAGTCTTATTACACCCCTAAAACTATTTCTGGATTGGAAAGTGCCTGAGCTGCAAGTGTTGGAGACAGCAAGGTTGTGGGAAAAAACAAATCATGATATGTTTGCTCTGCTGATACATTTTTCCTTAATCTTCTGCTTTTGGACACTGCTGGAGACGGGATACTCAGCTCAATGACTTTGTTTTTACCGTAGGGCTTTTCTATATTTGTAAAGGACTTTTCTATATTTGTAAAGTAAACCTGAAGCTGTCAGTAGTTTTTAGCTATGGGGCCTGACCTGGTTTTGGCATGACACCTTACTTCCACGTCCTTCAAATTACCCTTTAGGACTTCATATTTAGGCACCATATGTAGTTTTTTCAACACGTGTATTCCAGGGCCCGAGCAAAATCCATACTGAATACTGCATTCACTTTGACAAATATCTACCCTGTCAGAACTTCTAATACCATCATATTTTTTTCTAATTTATCAGCAGCTTTTCAAAGCAAAAGAAGTTAGAAAAAATGTATCTTATTTAGAGGATTTTAAACATCAGTACTTTTCAAATAGGCAACGAATTGAAACTACAGATTCACTGCTAAGTCTCCAGTAACATACCATAGTATTCCACTTTTACATTCTATAGTTATTCTGCTTAATGGAGCCAAGATTTCTAAATGTATGTGATTTAAGCACATAGTCCTTTTAAAAAAAATAAAAATCATAAGCTTAGCTTACTAAATATGAAACCGTATAATAAGAAAATGACATATTGGAATCCGAGTATTCCCAAATCTATAACGCCAAACTCTCAGAAATTATATGTATGCAGATTCGCATAATCAATTGAAAATCTTATACTGTCCAACAAACTACTGTGCCTTTTTCTTGACAGCAGAATCTTACAACTTGAAATATTAAGTAGCTGAAAATTAGAAACAGAGAAAATTCTAAGTTGCCTATCCAGTCTCTCCCACACTGAAATTGCCTTAAATATGGTATCTGAATATCTGCTCTATTCAGTAATCATTCAGAGAGAAGGAAGCTATGAAAGAGGTTTGTTTCATTCACTGTATGAGTTCTAACAAATTAGTACTACCTATTATGAGGCTTTGAAGAATATAATTATAAATTCCAACTGTTTGTGCCAACGCTTCTTGAAGACAAGCTTCCTCACAGCTACTAACAGGCAATATCAAAGTGCTTCTGAAGAAAGAAAACTCATCACTTTTACACAAAAGCACTCTCATCCTCAACAAACCACCTACACATCACTGTGCTCACAACCAGTGGAAAAGAAATATATATCCTACCAGCATTTTTACTTCTGTAAGAGCAAGCCTACCAACATACAACAGCCAAACAAAAAAGTGGAAGAAAAGAAGGAACCACAGACAGTTTGAATTGTTTGAAAAATACTACAGTTAATGAAGATTTCCTCGGGGCAGTGTGGTACTTTTCTGACAGATCAATCCACTAGCTCTGTAAGGAGAGTTTACTTACAGGTATGCTTCTACAACTCTACCAGATAAGTGTTTAATCATCCTTCATTAGTACTACCATTTTCTGGTATTCCTCCGGCATCTAAAGACTTCAGTCAAGCACTACAACCATATTTTACTACGCCCAGAACATGTGCACAAGAAGTAATGATCATTGTCCTGAAGAGCCCAAATAACACGCGAGCTTCCCACCGGCTTGCTTTCTTTGATGAAAGCCTGTGTTCCTGAAGGCGAAGTTTTGGGTTGATGTCCCTGTCAGCACTGAGAACTCTGTTTTCAACTAAGAGGCATATTGTGATGATGATGATGATTGCAAGCCAGATGCATCAAGGATCTCATCTCAATAACTGCAGGAAATCAGGATGTATTTTCGACACGACAGATAGGAATGCACGCCAGTTTTAAGTCCCAAGCTTGCAGAAAATACCTGTATATGAATCACTTTTTAAGTCAATCTGTCATAACGCCTTTACAGTATTTCACTCAGATCTTAAGACAACAACACAGTCTAACTGACGTTCCTCTCATATTTTCTATGGAAACTTACATAATGTGTAAAAATTTCAACCCTGCAAAACATGTTACGCTTGTTTAACCATACCATTTCCTATAGATGAAAAGATGTTTTCATCTTTAGAAATTAGACATCACCTTTAGAATTAGACAGCCTAAAGAATGCAATTTTCCTGCTTGGGAGGCAAAATAATGTCAAGTTGTTATACAATTTGCAGTAGTAAGGGCTCATCATAAACTTCCATTTTGTCTCTACATTGCTTCTGTCTAAAGTCCGCTCTGACATACTCAGCGTCCCACAGTTACTTCATCATGCCCTAATAACATAATAGAAATTGAGTTCACTGCACAAACATATTAGATGTGGCTCACTTTCCTCCTTTTTGTTTCAACATTTTGTTTCATGAGTCGTCTTCTTGTTTTTTTGACTTAAAAATGGGCCCATACTATTTTTATGGGATACAAATTATTAATAAACTACAACCTGAAACTTTTTTCGGTTTGTTTTTTTTTTTTTTTTCAAATATTTGGTAACTTCTTAATAATGCTACTAAGAGAGGACATTATTGTCCCATTCATGAGTTTATTGAGAGTAGATTAAAAAAGCAATAATCTATTAAATAAAAATTAAAAATGCCCAAGATATCTACAGATGTTTCTTTACCTTACATTCACATTTTTACGATTAGACATTAGAACGCACATACCTGTTTATGTCTTCTACTGCAGCATTAAGACCCACCAGGGTGTGTTTTGGCAGAGCGTAAGCCTACACCTCAGATGCACTGAAAGCCTTCTTGGGTCATCAACATCTGCAGTGTGCACTAAAGGACTACTAAAACACATCCCAGACAGTCCTAACAGCATTAAAATATATCTACTTACAGGGAAAGTAGGTTAAACACACACAAAACTACACTCCTATAACTAGAGCTAATTCTTATACCACTTGAAACTAGCATACTATCTTTTCAGGTCAAGTTTCATTTTACAAATGGAAAATGAAACATACCCTTCTCCCTATGCAGCCTTCTTCTGAAGATAACACCCAATCCACTCTCACAATTTTTACTTCAAGATCATGATGGCCATATAGGCTTAATTTGTAAATTAAATTCCAAAGTCTTTATATGGCTGGGTATCTTAATGTAATTTCTACGTACCTAATAGAGCTGAGAGTCTAAAAGCTGTGTGTGAGGTTCCCCGGCACAGGACTGTGAGAATAAAATGGGAATACAGTGGAGTTGTGGAGTTCCCACCTGCTGGGGATTCAAATGATTCAAAAGCCCCACGCTAATGTCCTTCTCCACCAGATAGATGCCATAGCCTAGTCCCTGGAGCCAAACTTGAGCTGCCTAAGGGCTTTGGCAGCTCAGACTCATAACCCAGCAGCCCTGTTTCAGGCAGCAGAATACAGAATGAGAAAAAAGAAAAATATTTTGGGGTTACCATAAAAAGTGGGAAGAGAAAGAGATGTGTGTAAATAAACAAAATCATTGCTTGCTGTAACATTTTAAAATCTTTGGAAATTTGGTATTGCAAGAGCTTTTAAAATGAGAAGAGAGTTCTGGATCATTTCCTTCAAATATTTTTTGAAATTTTTGACAAAAAAAAAATTAATGGTCCGAAGAGTGTTTCTTCCTCCTCTGTTCTCTTTCATAACAGCAGTTTATGAAGCATATATCCATTATATGAATACTCTGCTTCCCAGTAATTCAAAATGCTTTAAAATTCCTTCTGTGCAAAATCTGGAGGTAACTAGACCTTTAAATGTAGCCGCTGAAATACTCAGCAAACTGAGATGATGAATATTTTTGACTAGGTGAGGGGAAGGCATTTCCCCTATTGTCTGGCTGAATCAAATACTTCTCATGATGGTGATAACCATTTTTGGAAAACTTTCTTAAGAATATCCCTCAGCCCTCTCCTGTACACTTCAGTTGTTGTCAGGTTGGCCTGTTTCAAACATCTTAACCTAGAAAGCTAACTGAGCAGCAGACATCTAACAACACAATTTGTAGGCTTGTCTTATTTTTTAGAAAGAGACAACTAAACAATAAAAGTCAGTTGATCAAGAAATGATACAGAACACAATAGCCTGTTCTTTGTAAGTACAAGATGGTGGTGGTAAGTAGTACTGTGTCTGCAGCAGGTACAGAGTATTTGTGTCAATCTGAAGAAACTTTTTTCTTCCTTAACTTGCACAGTTGTTGTCCCCTCCCCCCCTAGACAAGTTCCAAATGCAACAACATCTTAGAGAATGGAAAGAACTACAGTTCTGGCTGGTTACTTAGTACATCATGGCCTCGTGAACAAACTCCAGAGATGTGAGGAGGCTTCAGGAAACACAGTCCTTGGCTTTTTTTAGTTAAAGCCCTTTAATATTTCATTAAAAATACTACAGTGTGGTTCACACACATACACTTCACGTAGTTCTTTGAGTGAGTTTTTTTTTGTCATACATAACATAGAACTCACTTGAAACCCACTGTGACACTATCAGGCAAACTTCACATCTTTCAAAGGCTAAGTCAGTCAGTATAATACAGTTGTAGATCAATCATCCCCTAATTATGATGCAATCTACAGTGCAAAAAAATTAGATAAAGTATGGTGAAAACCTTTATTTTGAAGTCTTTCGTTTCCTAGGTTTAGATCTGGCCTTGTGTGTTGGATATCTTTTTATAGGGAAGTAGGAAAAGCTGTTTGAAGGGTTTGAGATTAGTCTTAATACAAATGCACGTGCCTCTCAGGTATTCAGATTGGACTGTGTAATATTTTAAAGGTCTTTAATGAAGCAAAGACTCCAGAAACTGCTTTTGCAAAACTACGTAGCCTGGATTCAAGGACTCAGCTTCGTTAATTCAAATGTTAGAGTTCTTTCATATTTTAATGGGCAAATCTCAGTGGAAATATTTCCAAAAGAGTGGAATCAAAAGGATTTATTTTAATAAGACACAGTACTGGTAGAGGTCATAGATAATCAATGAGCAAGCACACCACTGACGCTATTTTCAGGAATTGCAGTAATGGTATAACTCAAAAAAACTGTGCTGGAAACACATCGGAACCTCAGGCAAAATCCTTACTGAAGGCACTGTGATACTGAAAACAGATTCAGGATGAAAAGATTTAGATGAATACTTCTGGGAAGCCTGTGGAAGATCTGTCAGCAAAAGGACAGATCTTGCACTGATTCATGATGCAGATGTGAAGGCCGTTCCTCAAAATGATCTCAGGCACATTCATTTGACCATATTGAAGTCCATTAAAAGAAAATGGGTATGCCTTAGCTAAGAATCTTTTTTAAAGGACATTCAGAAAGACTCATGAAAATACAAATGAGACTGGAACCACCACTAGCTTCCTGCTGCACTGGAAGTTACATACAGGGGTCATGAGCTCTAGCTGGCCGCTCAAAGTTGCTGTAGATGCCCCAGGCTGCTCTGAGTAAGGATGACTGTTGATATATAATACTCACCAAGAAGCATTTTCTTTCTTTTCTTTTTGGTACATGAATCATTTGAGCAGATACTTAAACACTATGCATTACTGAGGATGAAGAAAACTAAACTATCCATTTATCAATTAGTAAAGTTCAGATTTTTTTCCCAAAGATTTTTCTGTCTTTTTTACCACAGCAAGGCTAGTTCCAAGTGTTCAACTTAATGTTGCCATGATAGCATCCAAATTCCTTATCCTTACACACGTACTTCAATTATCAACCGAACAAGCCATTGGGTCTCATGAAATTACATCTTACTGTCTAAGATGATGAATCCTCTCTCTACATATATATATTCCTATGCAATGGACAATTCACTAGTGGTTATTTCACTACAGCAAAGAATCCTCTGACCCAGACAACTAGAAAAAAAAAACCAAAACTTTTCTGGTAACAATCTTCGCTAACTTAGAGGACTGAAAGCCCGAAGTTGTAAGAATTACAAATTAGTCTTAACTGGCTATTTGGTCAACACATGGAAACAAATCTCTGTACTATCTTTTCTGGAGGCTTATAGCAAAGTTAGCTTTTAGTGGACACCTCCACTCCACATAGAATCAATACTCTCCACCCCCTCACTACTTTGCATCAGTTCCAATCATACAGATGATATGCTAAGTGCTGCCTCTTAATTTTAAAGAGTCTTTAATAACTTGATATTAAAATACTCCAAACTGATGTTTCCACAATTTAACAAAGGCATCTAAACCAGTATTTTCAAAAATTGGAAGAGTAAATTGGTCCTGCAGTAATATTCTACCTGCCAAGTTTCCACCCACACCAACTGAAATGTCTGGATTACAATTAAAGCTCTCTGGAAAAAAATAATAATAACAGAACACCATGTAGTAGAAGAGCTGTTATTATGACAGTTTTCTCAAATGCTAAGCTACCAAAAGCACCTTAGGTATGACTCCTGCCCTGGCAATAACTAATAAAAACCAGACAACTCTGTTTCTGTATAGATAATATTTATATTATACATATTACTATAGTATTTATGGTTTTATATTATTGCAGTACACATATATATTTATTATGTAATATAAAAGCTATCTACTTTTATTATTATATCTATAATATTAATTTTACTGTATGCACCCAAATAGTTGGTGCTGCTGATAACAGAGAAAAGTCTGCTGACTATAAAATACATACTTATGACTGAGAAACTAGCTAAGAGGCCACATCCTCTTGATTAATGAGAAACTAGTCAAGAGCCCCAGTATACTTACAGCACAAATGTTTTACTGGTATAATAACAAATTGTTCTATGGTGCAGAACCTGTGCATAGCACAGACCATGGATACAAAGCAGCATCAGTCATAATTTCATTGGCATGCCCAGAGTAGCACCAGGAACAGCAGCAGTTTTAACAAAACAGTACCTTTCCCAGACATTGCTAGCATCACTCAGGAAGAATAGTTCTCTACATCAACACAAACCAGACCTTTGCCAGAGAGGTGGCTATATGTAAAAGAATATTAAAACCCTAGGTGTGACCTCAGCAATTTCTTTGGCCATTATATATAATTAGAAACAATAAGCCTTTGGATTTACTACAGTCAAGCTCTACGTAAACTTCTGACCACGCAGGTAGCATGGATCTGAGTATTTGAGTTGCATTTTGAGGTAAAAAAATCCAAACACAACACTCTGATAGGATATAACATTTAGCTTCTTTTCTTTCCTTATTCTTTGACATTTAAGACAAACATTCTATCTCAAAGTTCAATGAAGGTGAGAGGGACCTGACTTTCACGGAGTTAATTATTTCAGGCTAGCAGCTACTGTGCCTATCAGTTTTTTCCTGCGTTCAGTACTAGAGATCAGACTGTGTTCAGGAAAACACAGTGTATTTAACTTGAGTATGACAAGCAATAATGTATGCAGGATAATACGCTTGCCTAATACCCTTCACTGAAAATGCACAGCTCTAGAAGGAAAACACAAAACACTTTGAAAGACTATCAAAGCTATTCGTATTTAAAACTTCAAAAAAGAGGTCTAAAGTGTTGCAGAGGTGACAATATATTACAGAAGATGCCACCATTTAGGCTTGTCAAACTATAAAATAATAAGCTTCTATTTTAGATTTTCTGAAAAGGCAATTAATTGTGAAACTATTTCACAAAAGAACTTTGTGCCTCTGTCAGAGCCTAATGAACAAAACAGCGATACGATAACATTATTTGTGTTTTTTCCAATAAACAAGTGCTGAACCATAAACTGCAGAGCTTTCCATGTGATTACTTCTTTTAAGTACAACAGATACTGTAAGCAAACTCAAATGCTTTATCCATCATCCATTAAGAAGTACAGTGAAAATATCATCACCAGTGTTCTCATCATCAGCACATCCTGTAGGTTTGACTGTCAGATCTGCAGCAAATTACCTTCCTTTATTTGGCATAGGGGCAAAAGTAGGCAGAAAAACCCAAAACAATAAAAAAAATGCAGTATCAAACAACACTCATATAATAAGACAACTTTTTGTGTTCAGGCATTAAAAGACATGTTTGCAAATAAGTGTCCAAATAAGACATACTAATTGTATTAACCTTAATAATAATTTGCATGGCCTGATCAAATTCCTGTTAATCAAGAGGGTTTTTTTCTTGGAAACCTAAGAGACAATTGCTCTGTGAATGAGCAACTTCTAAAAATGTTTGCAGTTCTGTATACAGTGGCTGCATCCCTGTATCACTCACACACAAGGTAGTAAGAATTTCCACAGGGGACTAGATTCCACAACAGTAAAAAGAGAATCTTTGCTGAACCAGGTAGAGCAATTTCTACTCAACGTGCTAGACCCTTAAGTAAAGCACAGCCAAACTAGAAATGCGTTTGATATTTTGCCAAGAGTTTTCTTCTAGTAAACTCTGAGCAGAAGGAAAATGGAGAATATTTGATTTTACCAAGCCCATAAAGGCAAGATCCTTAGGAGAGTTATTTATCATTTAGCATATCAACCAATTTCGCCTTGGAGGAGAATATAAAATCAATGCAGATGAAATTCACAAACAATCAAACCATTTACGTAGTGAAAACCAGTAATAAGCTAGTTCAAATCTGGTATTAAAATTTACAGAATGGAAAACAGAATTGAGAAATATAGGGACACTAAAAAGGTATTTAGGATTCACAGCATACATGCGGTTCCTACACTGCGCTACAGCTAAGACAGTGACTATGATCCCTGACTTTAAACATGGGATAATATCGAGGAATAAAGAAACATTATTACATCTGCGTTCTTTATTATTAAGACTATTATGGGACCTCAACAGACAGATTTATCTGAAGTGCTAAGGGAGCTATTGTCTTCTCTCCTTCATTTCAGCATACACTCCTGGATGTGTAGCTGAAGACAGACTTTTTAAATGCCACATCTGGACTGCAGCTGCATCCATCTTTAAAGCTCAAAATTCAGTATCCTTTTTGGAAAAATTACACTGTCAAACTGGAAAAGACTCAGGGAAGTCCTATGACAGCAATATACCTTGAAAAAACACCTGACAATGACAGATGGAGATAATAAATCTATTTAGTTTATTTAATACCACCCAGATATTCTTTAATTCTGCTATTTGTATTATTTTCTGTACTCAAAGCCTGCAATATCAAAAAGCAGCAGAATACCGTCCTCAAGTGTATAAAGCACTAGAGATTTTTTTAAAAGGAGGATAAACGTGTTCAGCTGTACTTCTCTCAACATATGAAGTATATTCACTGCTCTGAAAATGAAGTATTTATGGTAAATACCCTTTAATTTTCTTTTGCTTGTATTCAGAACAACAGTTCCAGGGCAAAATACAAGTATGTTCGGTTACAGAAAGAATGTGATTTTGTAACTCTACGGATATCAATGATCTTGCTGCTCTACCATCAGGAAAATTTTCACTTTGAGGTGCTTCCTCCTATTCTCTGCCATAATTAATTTTGTGATTATAAGAATTCTATGATTCTATGATTCTATTTGAAAGTTCTTACTCTCAGTTTCATTCTTTCCCACTCTCTCATCAGCTTTCTTTACCCAATACACATATTGCATATGCACTGTTCTTGGAATCAGAATGTAGGTATCCATTTTGGAAGAAGAGACTTGTATCAGCACTTTTAATCTCAGTTAGAAGATAAAATATATGTATCAGAGACACATTCTATGTGTCAATATTTGTCATATTTTGGGACTTTTTAAAACAGTGTTTCTTCAGTAAGCCCTGCTGAAGCTGGCAAGACGTAAGAATCAGTAAGAACATGAGAGCTGAGTAAAGAAAGTGGCAGACTTTCTGCCTCTACAGACATCCATCCAATAAATAGCCACCTTATCCATTAGCTAATACTATGTATCAATTTTGGGGCTGTCACATTGCATTTCCTACAGATTATTCCTGTGACAGAGGAAAGGAAGCAGAAAGTAAATAATTTATAAGAAATTCAGCTAGGTTAACCTGTTAGTGCCTTTTTTCCCTTGTGTCAACTATTTTATTTTTCTAGAAAAAGGGCAAATCTAATAGCTGAGAAAATAGAATAAAGGCAACAGAAAGACCAAAAGCTGTGCATTCTGCAGTAGAGGACAGTAATGGGATACAGTGTCTTACACCAATTTCTGTCAACTTTTCTTCTTTCTGCCAAAAAAGAGCATGGTCAATACGTACAGGAGACATCGTATACAGTGCTTTTATTATATGAACAGCCTCACATTATTTGGGACTGTAAATAGCAATATGTTCACAGCTATTTGTATAATGGAAGAATTAGAGCTACATAAAGCTCAGATAATGACATGAGAAACCATAACACAGGAAAACCATAACATGCAGCAACATATTATGCAATGCCTGTTATGCAACAGAAGTGGTGGAATCTTTAAAAATCTGCTAACATTTCTGCCTATACTTTTTCAAATTTTGACTCCTATATTTTATTCTGAAAAAACAATGCAACCACGGGCCTATTCAGTTTAAGAAACTGATCTTTTATAATGCATATTTTTAGTATAGTAAGATTAAACCTTTTGGGCACATAAACCTGATCCACTCCCCCAACAAAGCCCATGAAACAGAGGGTAGGGCAGCCCTTGGATTTTTTTCTTCTTTACTGTTGTGGTATCCTCACATTAAGATGTTTTTTAAAAATACTGTTTTTCCTTCATGAGAATTGAAATTTTGGCTATTCAGGACTGAAGCACTGAGATTGCTTTTGCTGCACACAAACATTGCAGTCAGTCAAAAAAATTATAATTATGAAACAATGAATACTTTATGGACCTAGTCCATACATACTTTGGCATCAAAATCACTAAAAGCAGGAGCTCAGACACAACAGACTATCTTTCAGATTTATACAAATAAAAGTTCCTGAGACTACTACGCAGCATAAATAAATAAATAAATGATGTGCTGGAATGTGATTGTTTACTTGCTTGCGAACATCTGCAAATACAAAATGTATTGAAAATCTGTGATCCAAGTACTAAACCAAAATTTTAAAAAGTTTTCAGATTACTTTATATTCAATCCTTTTATTGCTCTATCTTCTTTCTTTTATGAGACGGTGGATCCCATGTGCCTAACTCATGATAACTGCAGGCTTGCCAGACGTTATTTGCCATCTCATAGCTTGAAAGCTAAAGTTCAAATTTTCATAATGGGTAGTTTCACTGAATTCATGTAACGTTGAGCATAAGCAAACACGCCTGCATGATCAATTCTCCAGTTACATGTGAAGAGCACTGGGGTGGGGAAAAGGAGCTTTCCACTTTTCATTTCAATGCCCCTTGCTGGGTACAAGTCAGAGTATTACAAGTTTTTGAAAGAATTAGTGTGAGCCAATTTGCTGGCATCAGCAGAGAGATGCAAGACAACAGAGGTTCAGTTCAGTATTTAGCACTATATATTTACAGCTTTGCCCAGGAAGCTGTGAAGAAGATCATAAAAGCAGAAGGATGGAGAGGGGAACTCAAGCATGTTCCTTGAGAAGAAATTTCTCGAGACAGAATTGTACATCATTAATGCGTTTAGCAGCTTTTGTCAGGCTTCCAGTCTTTATGATTTCCTATATTTTGAGTATTTTTCATACAGAAAAGCACATTCAGGAACAATGGTGGCAATTATTTAAATATGTGGTGATTACAAACATACAGTTTTATTTAAAACTGTCTCAATTATTTTCGAAGTATTTCCTCCTTCTGATGCTGTAGGAAACAGTGAATAATTTTTCTTTGTTCATAATTTCTGTACTTTGTGTGTTCTTCTAGACCTTGATGGTATTTCCCTTCAGCTTTTTTTTTTATCCAAAGACTCCTAGACTAACCAGTTCTTTCTCATACAGACCCTTGTACCTGCATTTACTCCATAATTGTGCAGAAAATTATGTAGAAAACGTTGCACTACCCTTGTCCCCATATTTTATGTTTTAAGAAACATTTCTACCATCCTTTTTAGTGACAGACCTTGTTGAAAGTATTCGAAAGCCATGTCCACTCTAGTGAGTAAATAAAAAAATAAAAAAAATCTACTAATCTCTTTTTATCAATAGATTAAAGCAATTGGAGCTATGGTCCTTGCACTTACACTCTATGCAGTTCAAAAGTTTAATTTCAGATTAGGCATAAACTACTGCTCCCAGACTCAACAGGCCCACCAATGTTGTTTAAAAATGTCTGGGATACCTAACGTGGCTTTATACGCCATGTGTAAGTGTCTTTGACAGTACCTGGAGTGGAGCTTCCCATGTGCTCCACAATGAAATCTATTTTAAACTCCCCAAAATCACTCATTGAGCTAAACCAAGAAGCAGTAAATGAATAGCACCAAGGAATTCTTTAAACAGTACAGCTGCTCCAAAGCATAACACTAATGAAGACACGGACACACCTGGTTGGCATCCTGCTATCCAAATGCTCAACAATTCCTTTAAAGAATTTGAACAGAGTAATGAGGCATGGCTTCCTTCTGCTAAAACTGTATTGCCTCGTCTATAATCATATATTTCCATTAATTTACCAACTCAAGTTTTTATTATAGTTTCTTTTGCTTTTCTAGAAGTCAAAAAAGTACTATATGACTTATTTGATTCACGTCTGAAACCATTTAAAAAAAACCTTAACACTTCAATTACCACCCCACGGTCAATTTAAGTTGTATGCTACACACACCTAGCAGTCAGTAATTTCATAGAGTTCCTTTAGACTTTTGAGGTGAATACCATTGATTTGGACTGGGAAGACTAGACGTACCATTGCTGATTTATTACTATTAATTTTATCAATTCTGTTATAAAATGTCTTGACATTTTCGTATTAGAGAAGTCCTCAGATTTGTACGCTGTAGAGAAAGGCGCTCCTAAGCTTTTTACAGAGAATTCAGAATGGTTCATTAAACATAATCAATTTTCAAGATTCAAACGCAATGGACACAATCACTTTCTCAGCCCAGCACTGTATGCTTAGCTTCTCCCCTGAGGCTTTCCTTCATGGCTTTCTAAAGCATTGCTGAAGTTTATGAATATCAGATTTTCTCTGGGCTAACTTACAAATAGCCCAAAGACAAGCACAGAGATTCTACTCATATCGTGAGAGAGAGGCAGACGACTGGTCCAAATATTGCTGATACACGAAACCATATTTCCTTTATTACACAGTGGTTTAACAATGCATGAATTCTTAGTGTCTCACAATATCAAACAAAGATCTTATACTGTTATTTGCAAGTGGGTTATATTTGCACAGAAGAATTGAGAGAATTAAAAATCTGCTTAGAAATAAAAGCCACAAAACAATCAACTTTTGTGTGCAAACAGTAGTATTACAATTAGCAACATCAGCAAAGGAAGAAATAGGAATTTATAGCTGCTGTTGTCAAAACATCAGTTCTTACTCATTTACAATGTGTCAGAAAGGAACCAACTCCCATTAGTGACAACACTGATTGAGTGTCGGTGAGTCACAAACTCAGAGAAAGGCATGAAAAATCTGGCAGCTGATTAATAAGAATGTTCATACTCTTATTTATGCAAAGTGATTACGTAAGTCATGGCTTTTTGGGGGTGATGGTGGTGTCAGTCATGATGGAGAGGGGTCATAGGACCAGGTCCAGAAAGTGCGTACCTTCTCTCAGGTTTGCTTATACTACCTCCCAAGGATATGTATCCTGTTGAATCTTAACACTAACATCACTCTTCCACACTGGGACTTCATCCAAGATAGGCTCAGGAACTCTGAAGAGACACCATGTAGTGCCACTTTCTGAGGGCCAGTGGCTCCAGAGAGCAGGAGATCACAGTGAGAGTCAGATGAGTGCATCTCATGCACAATGCAGGGGACACAGGAATCCTGCCCTTCTCATCTCAAAACTAACTTTTCATCTAGGTCTGATTCAAAGAACTGTACTCTCACAATAGTTAACTGGCTAAGCTACAATAAAATACATGCTTCTACAATTCACGTGGTTATGAATATTTCCACATTGTAGATCACTGCTTGTTCTACTGCAAATCAGTTACATTAATAAACAAGATATTATATCAATTCCGGCATTACAAGAAATTTATGTGTTGTCTCCTTCATACCTATTCTGTTTGTATTTGATCATTCTATATTTTTCCCCCATCTTTTCATTCTTTCTGCTCTAACCCATGTCAATGTGCCACTACATCACTGTTTGCTGACACCTGCCCGCCTCCTTTCCCCCCCTTTTAGAGCTTAGTACTTTTTTAGGAGTGACTGTACAAAGACACTCAAAGCCTCCAGTCAAGATGAAAGTTCTCTCACTTCTATAAACATGCAATGAAAAGCAACCTTTCCTAGGTCAGCAGGTAGCAAGTGTAAAAAAAAAAAAAAAAAAAGG
>Ga0065711_1028907_pt1 | contig 38592 bp, 28 predicted proteins | sample Hoacrofraction12_FD_59098 | JGI IMG/M metagenome (GOLD analysis project Ga0065711, IMG submission 59098) | Hoatzin crop microbial communities from Cojedes, Venezuela - Epithelial fraction 12 v2 (version 2) | ecosystem: Host-associated > Birds > Digestive system > Esophagus > Crop | place...
GGTGAAAGGAGAAGGCAAATGTTTGCTAGTGGGGGGGCTACAGGAGAGGCTTCTATGAGAAGACACTAGAAGCTTCCCCCATGTCCAGTAAAGCCAGTGCCAGCTGACTCCAAGAGGAACCCGCTGCTGGCCAAGGGAGACCCCATCAGTGACAGTGCCTTTGTGATAACACATCTAAGGAACACACAGTTACCTTTCAGGATGAAGAAATCTGATTTGGAGTATAAAATCGTAATAAAATCTTTATAGTTATGTAGATACATGTGTACTTTAAAACACTATAACAATGTAAATTTATTGGGTTTCTGGCAAATGCCTTCATGGCCTCAAAAACATACAAGGTATCATGGTGATCAAATTCATATTCAGGCCTACATTAGCTAAAAGACAAAAATCAGTATTTAAACTCAAAACAGATCCTTCCTCTCTCCTGTCAAATTCTTCCAAAAACTTCATGTATACAAATTAAATTTCTAGTCACTAAAAACTTCTAAAAACATAGATACTCAAGCACAGCAATGATGTTATTCTTCTATTTCCCACAGCCACCCATTCACCCAGGTCAAGCTACCTTCCCAAAATATTGCACACCAGTAGAAAAGCCAAGCCTTTGATTTTCACATCAAATGTTGGCTAAGAAAGTGCTCAACCCTGAAGACAATTTCAGACAATTAGTTCAGAGGCTTTGCACAATTTAATCAGAAGTTTTAAACTCTGATTGTGCAATTAGACACAGCATACTCATGCAGTCGCAATTTATCATACTGTTACCATGTCAAGTAATCTGGCCAACAAAACTGTCTGGTACCTAGGAGTGAAGAAATGAGAAGGATAATGTTCTTTGGGAAAGCAGATCTATCTAACATTTTACAGTGCTAAAAATACCCTTGGGACTTGTTCTGATATCTTGTAATTATGGACACATATCCTGATTTATGGTGCATGTCTCCCAGCTCAAAGAAGTATGCACTCTGCTTCATATCTTTGCACTATCTATGTGTAAAATACTTGAGTCCGTAATGTCATAAAAGAGAGGACAGGCTCATTGCACATGTTACTATCGATTTCATATGAGCATGGGGCATAATCTAATGATCCTTTTCGGCTAAGGATAAATATGCACAATTTAGCCTTAAACAGAGTCAGTGTCAGATCATTTCAGCTGCTGCTTTTGAGAAATATGCCTGTGATGCTAAAGATCTCTGCTGTCCAGCCTCCTTCTTAAGGCTGTGGAGAGCGTGGCAGAGGAGGCAAAGACAATCAAGCTGGGAAAGGGCCAAGAAACATTAGCACTTGTTGTCATGGTTTAACCTGGCAGCGGGCAACTAGGACCAGACAGCCACTTGCTTACTCCTCCCCTTCCCCACAGTGGGATGGGGAGGAGAATGAACAAAAGGTAAAACTTGTGGGTTGAGATTAAGACAGTTTAATAAGACAACAAAGGAAATAATACTAATAATAATGATGAATATGCAAAGCAAGCTATACACAACACGATTTTTCTTACTGCCTGACAACCAATTGCACAGCCAGTTCCCGAGCAGTGATCGCAGAAACTGCAGGTTTCCCAGACCGTTTCCCACGATTTTCATGGATTTTGCTGAACTCAGCAATTTTACAGCTCACAGAAGCAGACCAAACTCATGGAAAACTCCAAACTCCCAGTGCAAAGAGGATTCCTGCCCCCTGGCCAACCCCCATTTATAAACTGAGCATGACATATATGGTATGAAATATTTCCAACACCAGCATGACTAACATTCTGCTCCTACTAAATCCAAAACACAGCGGATACTGGGAGGAAAATTTATCCCAGTCGAAACAGGTATGTATTGTAATCATGAAGAATACTGAAAGCATCTTAACTAATAGGTATATACAGCTCCTTTTCATTTGCAGACCATTTCAGAAGAAGAAAGGATGACCTGGCTTAGACCAAGAAGCTTCATCCCCAATTCCCCAAAGTCTGCTCTGCAGTCCTCACACAACCCTGGGCATGTGGCTGAAATCCCCTCTTTGAAGATGGAAAGCAAAAGAGTGACCAAACATTCATCAGTTTTTGTGGGTTGTTTGGTTTTTTAAACGTTTTCTACCAGTTTCCAAATAATACAGCACGTGTAGATCTAGCATTATAACATGTTTCTTTCTACCTATTACATGCTAATTATTAAAAGAGGAAATGTGGTAAGTGGAACTGGGGTGGCCTTCGCTGCTGCCTGTACAAGGAAGAGCTGAAATTTGCATGTGCTAGCAAAGGATGCAAAGACTATACTTTGGGGGAATGGCCTTCAAATTATTTCAGCTATGATGATGCCAAATACTGGGGTCACTAAATATTTGACTTTTTTTTTTTTTACCTACATGCATCCTCAATTTGTTTTACAGTTGTTTACATATTTACTCACACAGCACAAAAGAAAAAGTTACTGCAGAGTTTGAAAAATACTTTTGAAAGGGAACCTATAAAAGTAAGCTCTCATTTATCCATTAAATATGTCCGTGTTTTGACTGACTACCATACTACTTTTTCAAAAGCAATTTTGTTTGTAAGCTGAATCCAAGCCTTATTTCATAGAATCATAGAATCATTAAGGTTGGAAAAGACCTGTAAGATCATCATCTCCAACGATCACCCCAACACCACCATGTGTACTAAACCATGTCCTGAGGTGCCACATCTACATGTTTTTTTAAAAACCTCCAGGGATGGTGACCCTACCACTTCCCTGGGCAAACTGTTCCAATGCTTCACAACTCTTTCAGTAAAGAAAATTTTCCTAATATACCATTTAAACCTCCCCTGACGCAACTTGAGGCCATTGCCTCTCATTCTATGGCTAGTTTATTAGAAGAAGAGACCAACACCTGTCTTACTACAACCTCCTTTCAGGCAGTTGTAGAGAGCGATAAAGTGTCCCCTCAGTCTCCTCTTCTCCAGACTAAACAGCCCCAGCTTCCTCAGCCACTCCTCATAAGTTTTGCTGTCTAGACCCTTCACCAGCTTCGTTGCCCTTCTCTGGACACACTCCAACAACTCAACGTCCTTCTTGTACGGAGAGGCCCAAAATTGCACACAGTATTTTGTATTCCAGGTGTGGCCTCACCAGTGCCAAGTAAAGGGGCACGATCCCCTCCCTTTAAGATCTGCCCTTCATTCTACAACACAGCTTCAAGTTTCTGTTCTCCAGCTCTAACATCTCTGTACTTCTATTCTTATTGTTCAGATACAAATTAAAATGTACTAATAAAAAACTCACAATATTACCAATCACTGCAACACAATTTTGAGTTCATAGAAAAGGCCACAACCAACACGTAAGAGGTACATAATAACATTATTTCCATTTATTTACTTTTGTATTTACCTACAGCCATTACGCATCACTTCTACGTGCCTCTGCTCTTTCTAGTGGTGTTTACACTGATTTTTCCTGCGCTATGACAGCTACTATTTTCTATTCAGATACAAGTAATTTTTTCTTCTTCATTCTGGAACTCCTGTATGAAGTAAGATGTGGCTCTAATGAATATTTTCCCCCACATATGCAGAAGCCACAATATTTATGGAAAAGCAGCAACCTAGGGAAGAATTTATACAGTTCTTATGCTTTTTCAGCAAAGTTCATAGAGATACATATGCAGCCAATTTTATGAATAACCTAACCAAATGAGAACAGATGACACCTGTATTTAATAACCTCTTCTGGGAACAATCTAATTCACGTACTTCTCACTTTTCATATTTTAAACATTTTTGAGAAAACGAAATTAGCAGGTTTGCTTATCCTGACCTCTTTTTATGAATAGTACCAGCATCCATGTTTGTTAGCTTTTAGCTTTTTTTTTTTACCTGCATTCCTGCCAAAATAAGATCATTTTCTTGGCACCCGTCTAATTTTTTTAATATTCTCTATTTCAGAGGGTTTATTTATTTAAACAGTCAAGGGCTCTGTTAAACCCTCACGCACCAGATGTAGCCTAGAAACATTTTTATTCATCCAAAATCAGTTAGGTTCTGTAACAGTGAGAAGCAAAACCTAGACTTCTTAAGACACAATCCAGCTTTTTAATTACTAACAATACCTTCCTCCCTCCATAAGTGAGCTCTCTGATTATTATCGACCTTCATGAACGGGAAGCTGCACACCGGACAGGATGAAGGACTGGACTGTGCTTCTGCTGCCAGTGCAATGCTGAACTGAACTCAGAAATGCAGGAGTGGACATTTTTGGATTTAGTTATCTCAGTGTGACTAGGGCATGAAAATGAAGTTCTCATTGACATGCTGTTGACACAAATTTATAACACTGGCACAGAATAATTTTTTTTTTTAAATAAATTAATTTTTAGAAGACAGAAATAGAGACAACATTCACAAAAGCAGAGAATAAGGTTTAATTCTTTGGTTTTGGTGCAATTGTCTTGCAAGATTCCCATCAGAAAATGAGACATGAAAAAAAAATCTTTAATTACATGCTTATGTGGAAGCAAGGAGATACCACAGAAATGATTGTTTATGCAGATTACTTAGGAACTGCCCTTTGTGCATCTGAAAAACCACGTACTGAAAAAGAAAGATAGAAGGAATCTTAAGCAATCTGAAGTTATAGCACATATATTAACAACTTAAAAATACGTGATGAAAGCTTCTACAGCAAATCAAAGACACAAAATAAGCTATCAACATGTTAGGAACTATTATTTCTGTAGTGATATTTCATAGGCAAAGTCAAAAATACAAAAGCCCTGATTCAGAAAATAGATAATATAATGGCGTTACTGCTTTCTAGCCATCTGGATCCACAGCGATATTTAACACTGCAAAGAACTAGGGCCTAACACAGAAACCATACGGACAAATGAGAGAAGCGTGGACATGAGAGAGTCATTTAGCCTCAACAGCCCAAAACTGTCAGGAGCCTACCATTTTTAGCTTGCAAGATACAGCACATATTTAGCATCTGAAAACTCTGGATTTTGTAATAAGCACCAGACTCAAACTTAATGTGCAGAGGATATAGTCTCTTTGCAACACACTCAATAACATGGTACTTGACCGAATAAGAAGAGCCATTTAGACTTTATATATTGAGAAATGGCTCATCTACATAATGTCAGTGTATAGAAAAAGCAAAAGAACTTGTTACGAAAGGATGGCCAGTCCCTCAGATAAGTTTTAAAAGCAATATATAATATATTCCGGATTAATGACATATTAATAGCTGTGGCAAACTCATACCATTCCCATTTCAATAGCCTGATCCAAATAGGGACTGCATCTGAATTTATCTTTTCAGTAATTCTACTTTTTTAACAGTTACATTGAATCAGGTCAAGCAGAACCCAAGATACTTCATTTCAAGCCTATTTCAATCCTTAGAGCAGTAATTTGAATAAAAAGTGAGAGTGGTACTGTTCTCTGTATTTTAAACTATTTTAATAGTTTAAATAAATGAAAGTTATTGAAACTGATTTCCAGAAATGAACTTGAATCATGCACAGATGTGCTGTTTCGATCAAGAATAAGATCAGCAGTGCAGAAACAAATTATATTAAAAAGCAAAAATATGCCAGATCAGACAGATTTAAAACTCCAACACATCACAGATGATTCTCCAGTAGCATGTGTTTCCACTCAGAGTACACCTATTGCACATAGAAAGTAGGAAATTAAAAGAAATACTAATCCATGCAACAATGCAGCTTTATGGAAGCAGTGAAGTGGCACAAGGGCTTCTGTCAGGTACTTAAAAGTAGGCATTGGCCCAAAACAAGGTATAGCAGGACACAAAAGGACTAGGTGAATGACTCAGACAGAGAAGGGCTTCCACCTCCCTCTCTACCGTGCTGTCAGTGCTCCTTGAAGCAGCCGCCTGCAGCACTGCTGGACTGCATGTAGGAAAAATATCTTTGAGAAATTCAGGCACCAGAGGTTACATGGTGGTGCTTCAAAGCATGAAGTTTCTAAGATCATCCTCTCATTATGTTTCTTTTTATAGATGCAGACCCATGAAGGAAAGACCTTGCTGACTGAAGCAGTTTCTCTGCTGAGATCTGCTACTAGCACAGAGCTGGCAAAATTATATTAAATATAAATAGAAAGCTTAGCAGTTATCTTTGCTTAAATACAAAAGCATACACATACTCTGCTGTCAGTGAAAGAGCAAATAAACAGAAAATAAAACTCTACACAACAGCAAAGAAAGAGCTGACTAAATCAAGTACCCTTCTGCCATGCTGACCCACCGCTTGCTCAGAGCCAGCCTAAGGACCTGCAGCATCCCTGAGCAGTGCCCACCACCCAGCACCATGCAGCAGAGCCACGCTGGCAGGAGCTGCTTCAAAAATCACTGGAGGGCACATGTCCACAGTAAACCCCAGACAGATTCACAACAGATTTAGGTATTGAGTACCCATTCTCTGTATTTCAAACCAGAACTGTAATCCTCAAAACCCACATCCACTGACCTTGGAGATGCTAAGATTTTCATCAGAAAACCTGGGTAGGCCCCAAACTTTCCACATTCAGCAGGTATGCCCAGAAACACCTCAATCCCAGCAGGCCTGAGAAATTCACATCTTTGAGACCTGAGCTTCATTAGGAACTGCAAACAGAGGTTCTCCCCCCAACATCTTTCCTGAGGATGTCAGTCCCACAGACAGGCAGTATTTTTATCTAGACAGGTTCCACACAAAAATGCAGCAGTAAAGGCTCTCCTCAAAATCAATTGTGATCGTCATTGTGACAGAGTTGGTGTATCTTGCACTCCTGCAAACAACTCTTCTCAGCTACTGTGTACAGAAATCAGTTGCCTATTTCAGAAAAGCAGAATAAACCTATAAGGTGGGGCAAGAACCCAACAACCAGACATTGCAATTGCTCACATTCTGGCTGTAAAGTCCCCTTACAAACCTACGTCTAACTTGACTGGCAGCTCATTCTGTGTCTGGAGTGAAGGGGAACAGAAAGGGGAACAATTATACTTCAAATCATCCTTACTGTTTCAGTGATTCCATTAGCATTCTCCAAGCATAAACGGTCCACAAAACATTCAAGGCAGACATCTAATGATGGATTTTCCCAACAGAGAAAGCAATTCCTCTAAGCAATAAAACAGTCTGTGAAAAATCCTGCAGTCATAAATCTAGTATTTCTCATTACAAAATTTACATCAGCCACGAAGTGATTACTTCTAAAATTACAAACCCTTGTGGGCAGCAATATTAGTGGGTACCAATTGCCATTCTCTTGAGTCATGAGAAAAGTCCAATTCATAATATCTTGTAAAAAAAATATATTAAAAAAATTAATTGCCTTATTAGAGACAGAAATTTTAGGGCATCCACATAACAGGCATCTAGGCATCAAAGTACAAAGACCAGCAGTAAGTCCTTATATAAACTCTGAAACATTACACAGGAAAATCCAAACAATGCAGCTTTGTCACATCTTTTCAATATGCCCTCCACAAAAGCGGTGCCCAGATCCCTGGGTGTTTCCCACATGGGGGAAAGGGGCATGCAGGAAGGAAAGAGAGGGAAGAGAGAGAAGAGCGTGCATCCATGGTCTCCCACACCTGCAGAAATGGGCAGTGACTTCAGTCCCCAAGGGGAAGAGCAGCAGCTAACCCACCTGGCCCCCACCCTGTGTGAGGTGCTGGAGGGGCGCAGGGTGTTTGGCACCTGGGTAGGCAGGTCCCATCCAAAGGCAGTGAAGAGGGGGGAGGGGGTACTTGGGGCCACACATACAGAAGTTTTGTCCAGCTAGCTTGATGCTGGAACAGGCTTATCCCAGGATTTGTCAGGGAGCAGGCACGTCCCTCAGTCTGAAGATCGCTGTCGCACAAAGCCAGTTCAGCTCATCTGTTTCTTCTTGCAGGCTTCTCTTCCCCAGACACTGCAACCTAGCAGCAACCTGACACACAAGGGATTAAACCAAACACATTTCAGTAGGAAAAGCATGTCCTCCAACACCTCGCTCGGGAAGAGATGAGTGTTACTGGTTCCTTGGAGAAAGCTAAGAAATTACAACAAGCATCTTAAACACAGAATTGATCACACGGTGAATATAATCAGAAATAAAACAAAATCTGTTTAACTTATCTAGATTCACGTTTCACATACATTAAGAAACTTTTCTGATCTAACTGCAGAGAAGGCAGAGGAGGAGAGCCCTTTGCAAGTGGATATACTCCACTGTGAAATTAATTTCTGCACAACTAGTTAAACACAGTGTGTTACCTTGGTTTTGACTGCTCATGGAAATGGAGGTCCACTCAGAAAAAAAAACACAAATTAAAGGCAAGGTAAGAAGATGTAAGACTTTTTTATGATCACAAGGTATATTCTTCATGCATAAATTTACCTCACTGTGGCTTGCTCCCTCCAAATTGTGGTCTCATCAATCCTGTTGAGTGCAACACTCAAGATCCCACAGTTGAATCGTGAGTCAGATCTGTTTGCTTATCTTACAGAACGTGCATCTAAGCTCTGATCAGCTTTCCACCAGACCAATGTACTAAATTCAACTTGCCCTGAAGGTGGCCTTTTGCAAGATCACAACCCGTACCGGTAAAAGTAAACAACAGAGGACCTAGGAAATGGGGCTTCCCCCTCACCTGCACCCCACAGGGAGGCTGGAGTCAGGACAACGCATGTACATACACACATGCTGCACGTAGCTGCTCCATATACGCAGAAGGCAGGAGCCTACATCTGCTGGCACTCTCCCTGCTTCCTAACAGGAAAATGATCCACCAAACCTGTGAACACACCACCACCAGTACAGGCAGCAATTCAACACCAGCTCTGGCTCCTTGACTAACTTAAATTTTAAGTACTATAGAAGGCACCTCCCAAAAAGACAATGACTGCTCTAAGTGTTTTAATAGGTAGGAAAAGAAGGTGGTTTCATATTTTCTGCTGCAAACAGATGGAAATATTAATGTAGAAAGAAACAGGAACCAACTGAATCCGAACACTTCATTAAACTGAGAGACACTGAGACAGCGTTTTTCCTCCCCTCACAAAGGCAACTGCTCCAGTGACAAACATGTAGGCAGAAGACTAACCTTGACTAAGTACCATGGCAGATGGAACTTTGCTGTGGAGCACTGGCACTGTCCATTGCTGTGAAGCTCTGCTTTTCAGTTGGTAAGAGGCAACTTGGGAATGAGTAAAGAAGCCATGTCACTTCTTGAGCAGCAGCAGCAGTGCGGTGATGCTGATTCATGGGCAAGGGCAAGGAACAGGGAGGCAGGGTAGGATGCTCAGTTGGAGGCAAGTCAGGTCCCAGGCACTGCGCAAGCCACTTTCAACCAACCTGAGAAGGTGGTTCAGCGTGCTGAATAACCAGGTTTTGGAACTAGTTGCTCTGCCTGGAGCCTCTCGGAGCTTGGTTGAAATCGGTCTGAACACAGTCAGGGGTAGCCCTGTCTCACCGCAGTCATATGAAAACTTATTAGTATTTTATTTTTACTGCAAATCTGATCACTGGCTGTTGTATTGCTTGTTTTGCATGGCATGGTGCTAAATTTATTACAAGCAAGGTAACAGTAGCAAAATAACCTGTAAATACATGCTTGCAAAAGAAATGAAGTTTTATTGCATACAAAAATATACTAAAAGAATACATTCCCATAATTTATTACCTCATCTTTTCCATACCCTGTGTATTTCATTTTAACTGTTCAGGGAGTAGCCTGGTCACATACTCCATCTTTATGAGAAAACTATTTCTCAGCTATTTCTGTTCCCTACCATTGAATGAAAAAATATTCAACTTGCTTATGCTTTCTGCCCCTAATAATATATTTGAAATTTATAGGGTGGTAAAATGATATCCCAGCATGGTATTAGTTATTTCAATCTTTGATCTGTCAGTGCCATTTGAGTAGATGATAATCGTTTACCAGCTCAAAATACTGTCCCTGTAAAAAACACTTCACTGCTCTCATAATACATTTTACAGCTAGAGGGTAAATATTTATTTCCTGTGGGTAAATTTTCTATTTGAATAGATGTTCACATGCTGTATTGCTCTTGTGTATCTGGTTCTACATCCGCCACAACCCATGGTGTCACTTGCTCACAATTTATTACAAAAAACATTTTGAGAAAGAGAGCTCAGAACAGCTTAACTTGGAGATGGATAAAAATTAATAGGCATATTGTGCATAAGTCAGCTTCAGGTCTCTTATTTGAAAACCATCAGCAGGCAGATTTGCTCTAATCTGGGGCTGTCTGAGATTTGCTGACGAGCACAGACTGAGGGGCAAGTCCTCCCACGACTCCTGCTGGCAGGGATGCTCTGATCCTTATGTGGTCAGCAACATGCAGGACAGTTAATCCGGATACTGTTGAACTCTGTATAAAGTTTTTCCTGTCATCTCCATACTACTATTGGGTGATTATGAAAAATATTTCATTACAGCCAAAAACCAGAAGTTTTCTATTTTTGTATAGAGCAAATATATCTTCAGCAGTAGCCAAATTACTTTCCGGGCACTGATAATCCAACAGGACATCACCCATGGTCAAGACCAATCATCTCCACAAGAGTTTGCTTTTTGCCTCTTTTAAAAAGATGCTTCAAGTTGAAAAATTGGCTTTGATATGAAAGTTAAAACACTTCATCTTGAAACTGTCAGAATGAAGACTTCCAATTTCCCAGATTGTTTATTACAATCTCAAAATAACGTCAGTATTTTTCAAACCCTGCCCCAGCAGGGAAAGAATAGACGAGAACTGTTCGCTACATCAGACCATAGTTCTGGTACATTCCTACTCCTTCCCCACTCTGATGAAAAAAAAATTATTTTCCTCAGCATATGTATTATGCAGCAAAAAACACCTTCCCCCTTTATTGGGAACATACTTGTGAACATGTGGCCAAAATATCACTCTTCACTCCAAATCTTTCAAAAATCCTCTTGAAATAATTTCACTACAGTTTCTAATAAAGAATTAAGATTGATATTAAACTATTAAAATTAATTAGGGCAATTAATTAGGATAGGGAAATTTAAATTAGCATATTTTTTTTCAGAGCAGAAAGATCTAGTTTCACACAATGAATTCCTAAAGTAATAGAGGCTGAACTAACACCAAGAGCATCTGGGCCAGAGTAAGACTGGTCACATTTCAGACTGTAGTCATGAGATCAAGTCATGAAATTAATCTCTTACACCTGATTAAACCATGTCCTTCAGCTGAGAGACATCTTGCGTTACTGCCAGAGCATGAATCCTATACCTACAGTGTCTTTCAGTGTAGGAATTGTCCTCCAGCTGTCTTCCTGCAGGGTCCTGTCCTCACACTGCAGGGCGTAATTTACGCCTGATGTCCCAGTGCATTTTACACACATGCTTTCCCCAAATTCTGCAAATATTGCAAACGACTTGATTTACAAGCCAGCTTTTTAGGAGGCACGTGACAAAGGTGAATAAGCAGATGTTGCTACTTTCATTTCAGACATGAAGTACAACTTACAGGTAGATCTCCAGTGACGTTTTACGGGGATGTGTGCTCAAGCTTGTGAAACACAAAATTTGCATAAACAGTGTGGAAAGAGCATGAACAGGAATATGAACGTGTTTGCTGGAAATGTTCCTTTCCTTAAAACCGCAAATAACTTAGAAACAATGAAACACTGCAAAAGAAACTTATGATACAAATTGACTGGGTGCAAGATACAAAATTAGATTAAATTCAAATTAAGACAAACATGAAGTGATGCTTATGAGGCAGGAGGAGTAGGAGGAGGGAAAGAACTTTCAATACATAGTGATGGAATCTGAACTGACCATCAACAATCAGGACTGAGACTTTGGGATTACACTGAATAACACTTTCACAATTTCAAGACTATTCCAAAATTTCCGTAGCAGGGAAAAAGTGATGTTAGAAGTTATTAGGAAAGTAATGGAGAAGAGAAAAGAGAATATCTTAGCACAGCTGTATAAAAATATAATGCTGATGCTACTTGAATACTTTTGTATAGTTCCAGTTTACCGTGTACTTCAGCTAGAAGGGGTAGAAGGAAAGGAAAAAGGTGTGAAACACATTCTGTCTGCGAGATGCTGAGACAGATCACAATGCTTCAGCCTGGGTGAAGACAACTGAGGTTGTGTAGACATGTATACAATGACAGGTGACAGACACAGGAAGAGGGAAATCACTGTTAACCATCCCTTCCAACAGAACAACCAGGGTCAAAAAGTGAAACTGGTAATATCAAGAGAGACATCACTTCATTCATTGAATAATTAAACTGAGGGAACCGATTGCTATGGGAATTAGGTTATAAAGATTTATCTAGGCTAAGAAATGTCTGGATAAAATTTATCAAAAGTTGTTACATGTAAAGACATACTTCTGGCTGAGGAAATCCTGAGCTACAAATCTTAGAGGGGGGTAACGTGTACCAGGAAAGTACTACTATAGTCTTGAACCATTCTTTGCTGTTTCTTAGGTATCATCCACTCCCAGGCAGAGAGCTGATACAAGGCCAGATAGACTTTTATTGGTTATGACAGTATTTTGGGCTTTTTGATATATACACTTTTATGTCATCAGAAAAAAAAATTTCAAAACCATTCAGTCTAGATCACTTTTCCTCTGCATACAAGAACAAAAACTAGTCTTCATTAGAAAATCCACTGCTACCAGGCTAAAGGTATGACTTTGGAAAGTTCGGCCTACTTTGGAAAGCGAAGGCAAAGACATCAGCAAACAGAAAAGACAGCGAATCAGGAATGGAGCTGACAGGTTGGCAGAGTGCTGATATTGCTCAGCAGTCATAAGCTGCAGATAAGGAAGCCTCAGATCATCACAGCATGGTGCTTCAACACAGCTGTTGGGGTGGCTCTATAGAAGTAGGTTGTTTAGAAGTTATTCTTCACAGGTACCTTTTGAGCAAAGTTTTGGAGGGCTAATTTTGATAGTAACATCCACCAGCAGAGAGCTAGAAGTAGCCTAGCTGGGTTTTTTTCTGAAAGGAAGAGATAGGATATGAAATGGGCTGTTTGAGAACCATCTGTGTATGAAATATCTACAGCATCACTTGAACGGTGTTTGTTTTGTTTTATTTTTACTCAGATACACTTTTTCCTACTCTTTTTGAGTGTCCTGCACACTAAAAATGAGGTACAGATATAAATTTGTCTGACAATGAAAGCTTGAAATGTAACTTCCCCTTTTGGATCATGAGGTTATTTATAGCTAGTTCGATTTCTTTGAAGAATTTTAGACTATATTGGCTAAAGACTGTGACAAAATAGATACAATAGTTGAAAACAACTCTTATTCTTTCCAGATAAGACTACCTTTACAAAATTTTCCCAGTAAGAAATTTCAAAAACTGACGTGAGGTTGTTGGTTGGATTTCATTGCTAGTGAAATATATGTTGTTGTGTCATGTCCTAAACAGAAAACTGAAGGACTCTTTTTAAATTCTCAGCATTGCTGACATTCCAACAAGTACTTCAGTACTGGTTTTGGTCTTATCTGTTTCTAACAGACAACCTCATGCCTTGGAAATCTGACCTGAAAGAAAAATTCAACCCCAAGTATCTGCTGTCAGTTGTGCAGAAAATAAGAGATGACAGCAAAGTCACTTCTACATGCTGAATTAGATCTCTTTCCAACATCTTCTAATGTCATTATTAGCACTCAAATACACTGTGTCAAAATGTGTCTGTATAGGGAGATGGATCAGGAAACATCAAACCTATCTCTTAGTCAATATGACAAGCTGCTTTTGATTCAGACTTTTGTATATGGAGACACTCTTAAGAAAAAGTATCTACTCCATCATGAAGGTTTGTTTATGAATGTGGATATTATATAGGTGGAAGCAGTAGGAAAAAAATCTATCATGCAGTTTCATTGAATTCCTGGAATCAATAGTGTAATACGAGTTCCTAAAATTATCAGTATAAGCCTTAGTGCCCATACTCCAAATAATCAATAGTGCAATGTGAAGAGTTCCAACAAGAAGATCATCTGCAGGAAGACTACTCTCAGCTTCAGAGCTCGCTTTAACAGCAAATACTAATTCTAAAACAACAACACAAGCATGAATTTAAGTGTATCAGGTGCTTTTAGAATAATATTCAAAAGATGGGAGAAGGGAATCACATCTGCAAAGATTAAATTCAAGTAATTTGTTCACAGTTTTCTTTCTGACAAAATGTATTCAAATAAAACTGAATAACCAGACACAAAAGACACTTAACTACTGACAGAAAGCAATTCCCGGAAAGTCAGCAAGGTCTAGCCCTGTAGCACTGAGAAGAAAAAGAGTGTATCATCTTAACACAGTGTCAGGTGCCCAATAAATAGCAAAAAAAGTAGTCGTCAGAGTTTTACACTCTGCATCTGTGTGGCAAAGTTCAGAAGGTAAAAAGAAGAAATGAAATAAACTACAATGAAAAAGGTTTGGATTCTCATACATATGGGACTATTAACTAACCTGAAGAGAAGAAACGGACATCAATAAATGGACACCAGCAAAATTCTCCTAAGTAGCCACAGTCTTCCTGTTATTTCACCCTTTTATAGTCTTTTGATATCCATTTCAGTCAACTAAAGGCCAGGTATTTATTATTTGGTAGTGACAACAGAGCTTTGTCGCATCTCATTAAAATCAGATGACTACCCAAAAAACATTTATGAATGTTCATATGTTTTGTGTTTAGTTCTTACTGAGCGTGTGAAGGGGTTATAAGCCATTTACACTAATTATCCCCAATGGAGGTGGTCCTACTCTGCCTTCTGTTCTGGGTTCACAGATTTGTAACTAGCACATGCTGTGTCCTGAAAATGCTTAGAAAAAAAAACAATAATAATCAAAGTAGTACAAACTCTTCCACTCCTTAATGTGATTTAATCCTGCGCATCAACAGAAAGTTTGTGCAAATCTTAACATCCTAATTTGATAACTTCTAATAGCACAGAAAGTTAAGTATGATCAGTGCACATTTTAATGAAAAAACTAAGTATCTCACTATCTTACCTAAAGTGAGTTTTACTTTTTCCCATGATAATTGTAAATATTTTTAAGTGGACTTCAGTATACAACTTTAACACAGATTTTAATCATCAATTATCTCAAAACCTTTCCCTCTTTCTATTCCTTTTCTCAATGGCCTGCATATAAACAGCAGTTTACTTGCATCTTACTTCCAATGTTTAAAGTTTTGTCTGTTTGCCCATTTCTATGAAAAGAGCAAATCCCTTGTCAGTTTATATGAAGGTACAGGAAGAGAGAGGCACAGTCCATCTCCCTTGCTTCCCCATCTCCCCTCTAACGCCAGGCTGGGAAAGTTGGCACTATTTTTAATCTCATCACAGAAGTACAAATCCAACCAAGGCTGCCTCAACTCCAGTAGCCTAAAAATGATAAGTCTTAATCTCAAACATAATTTGGGAGAGGGAGCAACAGCAGAAGGCACAGGGGCAAACATTGGCTACAGTTACTGTCACTCAGCTAAGCCTTTCCAGATTGTAGGCTCTTCAGTTCATCAATTAACCCTGAGTTAGAAGAACAAGCTAGCAGTAGTCATGCTCCATATCTTCATCTGTCAATTGATGTACCTTACAAGATGTGAATCTGCAGACTGACATTCCTCAACAAATGCACCAAAGAAGATCAAAGATTTTGAAAATAAACTGTAAGAAGATGGGTGTATAAGCAAGGTCACTGCTATAGTGAGAGAGGAATGCAACAAACAGTTATGGTTTTTAAAGCTGCTCTTTTCAAAGACTGAGCAAGGGCCAGGCATTATTCACAACTACAATGGCACGGGACCATTGGTCAAACAGAAGCAATAAATTACTTCTTGACGTGCATCCTTGCATTTGGGAAGGAGAAATGGCAGAAATTACTGAGCAGATGTGTAAGTCACAGTGTTTCTTGTAAGCACCTGTGCCTCTCTCCTGGTAGGGAGAACTCCAGCACCTTCTTGCCTAGGTCAGCAGCTGCCTCCCTGTGATCACAGCAGAGCAGAGCTGGGGTTTGGATTGCTCTACTTTGGTCTCCTGTCAAGAGGTGGAAGAGGTTTTTATACCAGATGGGCAAGTACAGAGGAATTGATGGTGGTGAAATACGTGGGAATTCAGCTCTAACAGGGATGGCGTAACAGGAGCCTGTGTCCAGCAAAAGTCATCATTCGGTAGAGCCCCTACCCCGAAAAACCCAACCTGCAAAAAGATACAGGTGAAAGCTTTAACAAGTACTTCTCAAATGCACTAATAAAGGGGCAGCCACATTAATCTATATTCCTAACTTTGTTTTATATATTCCCCAAAGACAGGCAGGAATTAGAAAAACCTGAAAGTCTAAACCACATGATTTTAAGGAAATTAATAATTTGCTGAAAGGGATATGCAGTTGTCAGGGCCACACAGTTAACCCAAGAAATCAGCTGTGTATGTTTTTTGTTTCTCAAGATGAATTTCTGAGTGACAAAGTAGATGAAACAGTCACCTTCCCCCCATCCCTGCCAAGAAAATGGCAATAGCAGTAGGAACCAGGGAAAAAATGTGAAAGCAAAGAATCAGGTAACTAAAATTGATTAAAAGATCTAGTAATTTGCATTTAAAGAGAGATATATGAGAAATCCCCACCAATGGTAACAGTGTTCAGAAAAAATGTAGTGTTTAATATCAGAACGCAACCTCCAGCATCCTCCTGCACAGGAAAGAATCAACAGCTCAAGATGGTGACATGGCATAAAGTAAAAGGTGAGAAAAGGGCACACAATGAATCACTAAGCTACCACAGATGAAGTAATGGATCCACCATTTACCAAGCATGTCTCCACACAAACACCTTGACATTTAGGTCTGGCCTGAAAAATACCTCCTACAGTTTTAGTCACAATTATCCTACAAGCAACTTTATGATCCTGCACATGAGACAACAGACAAGCTTGGCAGTGGTCCGTGGAGCAAAGGTCATGAACTGGATACATTTCAGTCACCAAGGCTGGTGCTGTGGCCTGTCTCCAAACTCAGTGACACAGCTAACCAAGCACAAGAAGCAGCCACCCCACACCCTGCCCTTATCTCTACCCAAATCCACTTCGTGACTGGATCACCTAACAAAATGGAAAAAAGGAAAGAGAAAGAGAAGTGGGGGGAAAAGGATGAGAATTAAGCAATATCTCCAAAAGAAAGAAAAGTCTGGCTAGTAAATAATGAAGTCAAAATAACCCATATGGGTACCAAGTACTTATAATACAGTACTTTATCTGCAGCTCACACAGATCTCTAATTTAATAAACTCAGCAATTAAAAACCAATTGTAATGGTACACAAGATGAGCACATGCTTCCCTCATCTGAGCGGCATCAGAAAGTTTCTAGCTCAAGGAATAATTAAATTTCTCTAAAATGCTCTCATAAGGCTTTCCTGCGCAGAGGAACCAGGCCCACTCATGCTATACTACGTGAGTAAACAAGTTTGTGAAGAAACAAAGACTGGTAAAACTTTCTTTTAGCATTCTTCACACTACAGATGGGCATGAAAATAGTCGCCAAAGAAAATTAAACACACTACTTTTTTCCTTTCCTTTTTTTGTGGGTTTAGATAAAACATCAAAACAATCAAAACCACTTTTCAGACCAATAAGTTTAATTTATGAAGACAATCATAAACACACAGTAATTTCTGAACCTGTAGATATTAATAATTTTCTTGCAGAACCTATTACCTATTCTGATGACTGTAAAGCTATTGCAAACCTCGGAAAATGGCCACACTAACTCTCAGTACACTCTACTCTCTGTTCTACAAAGTGTCTTGCAAAGAGCCTCAAAGGTACTAGACACATCTAATGGCAATGCAACCATCATACGCAACACCTCAGCACTACCTGCCCCCAGTGGTCCTGGACTACATATGCTTTTGGCCTCTTGCCAACCATGATCAAAGCGCAATTTCAGTTATGTTTTGCATCAGTTACCTGGAATGGCAGAGATAATGTAACGGCCGTATAAGCATTCAGAATCTATCTAGCCTAATTTTCCATATATTGAGCCTTTTTACACAAACTTTTAAGAGAAAGACAATTAACATGCTTTTAAGGAAAGCTTTCTTCTTTTGAAACATTCCAGATGAAGCTGTGTTTGGTTTTTGTACATTTTTTTTAAATCAAACTTGAGTTTGACTTTAGTAGAGCCAAGATTTTGACTTGTACCTCATGGTAGGAAGACCTCATGCAACACAAAAAGAATTATATAGCCCTAGTCATAAAGAAACCAGCTCCTCAGGTATCCTTGCATTGCAAAATCAGGTGAATCAGCCAGACCCAGGCTCTGAAAAAAATATACTTATATTTATTTTGCCAGAGAAAAGACGTGTCACGTCGGGATCAAGGACTTGTCATACGATCAATATGATCAGACAAAGCCAGTTTATTGCGCTACAAACCCATGTTTACATAGACAAATTACTTCCTTGCCACGCGATAGCTCTAATGTGATTGGATGCATACACTGTCCATGCGCTGTTCACTCGTACTTCTCAGTCTCTGATTTGTGTGACGCTATCAGCCACACGCATCAAACTCCTCCTCAAGATCCTGTCTGTCTTGCTTCTTGCGGTTAATGCAGGCCTTTTAGTTCCTCATTTCTTCATATTGTAACAGGCTTCAGACGCGGTTGTCCTTCCCTGTGACCTTGAGGCCTGCTCCTTTACAGGCTATGAAGAGTCAGGCTCAGAGTATCTGGAGGGCTCATCACATGGCCGTGGTTCTCCAGATATCCCACAAAGACCTATTCTAATAGCCAGGGAAGATTATAGACGTACTATTGGTGATTTGCCTAGGAGCTTTACAGACACTCACCCTACTAAAAGAAACAGCATTCTCTGTACTGAACTTCTAATAAATGTAAATTTTGCTTTAACTGTTTGATCTCTCGTATGGTTTTGGGACTCACACATAATGTTATAAACAAACCACGTCACTGCCTAAGGGAGAAAAGGGCAGAAAATTACTTCAACAAAAGAAGTGAAAGCACTCATTCTAGCTAGAAACTTATATATTTGTGGTCAATATTTAATGGTACTTGTGTAGCAATATTTCTGCAATTAAGTTTCTGCATCCTGTGCACCATAATCCCAATGAAACAACACGAATAGCTACTTTCATTTGCAACCATTTGATTTCTGAAAAGAACGTAAAATTAACTACAATAAAGATTTTTTTAAAATACCTTGGTGCTTGAGAATTCATTCTAGGAAGAAACCAGCAGGAAGCATACTTCTCTCATAAGTTTGCAGGTACAGTAGTACAAATTTGTTTTTTGTTTCTCCATTTGTTTGTTGATTAACATATGCACAGAGGACAAACAGACAAACTAGAGACCTACTTCAATATTCCCATTCCCACTTTTTCTTTCGACAAACATGGTCGCTTCAACTGAGGGACAAGATACTCTGTCTTCATCCTGAACTTCAAAAGCCTCAAAAAGAAATGGTGACAATGGCACTGTGGTGTTTGCAGCTAAAATCCTCTGGGGACCTCCTTGGTACAGACAGGTTTGCCGCTCAAGGGCAAGGGCTACAACATTCAGGGAAAATTTCATAGCATGCCTCTGTGGTGCAGAGGAAAGGAAGCTTAGAGCAGAGACTTCCTTATGTTCCTGTAAGAAAGCAAGTTAACAGGAAATGGAGGAATTTGAGGAAAAGCATAGTCCTCAACTGTGCTAAGTGAAAGCAAACGAAATAAAATTAGCCAAGGCTCAAGCAGTTGTGTGAAGGAACTGTACTTCACAAACAGAAAGGTCATAGACAAAGGACAGATATTTGCGAATTCTAAGACCAACTCTTTTCTGGATTCAGGTGGTACACAGAAGGCAGCAAAGGCCAGGTAAGAGGAAGCTATGATAAATCTCTTCCTTGCATAAAGATTTTGGTAGTATTGTGTTTGAGAAACAAACTTCTGGGTCAGATTGCTACAAACACTAGGAAAAAAGCTATTCCTTACTTCCCTCTCAGCACTACTGACAAGATAGTCAAACAGCACAGTAAGTACAAGAACTTTCTGCACTGCACCAGAAAGACCTTCCCCAGTAACACTGCTGACAAAATGCTGGAGTTCAAATATACGATCAAAGTCACCAAGTGACTGTGCATCAGCTGAGCCCTGGTGACTGTCTGAGAGTGCATTCTCAGCCTACAGCAAAAGCTCCATGATTCGGCTTTGCTCAGCCTGCAGTCTGAGCAGGCTAAGTTATGCTGCAGAAGGCTAAAGTTACCCTGAATTCTGCACCCTGCACAGTGTAGAAACATGCACTTTTAGTTTGATAACCAAAGGCACCCTGATGAACAAACATCTAAAATGCTCTGATGGATCAGAGCAGAGGTACACCTAGCCCAGCACTCAGTCTCTGAGTGGAGGTGTTAGTCAGGGGGAGCGCAGGAGCCCCAAGTGCTCCCTCAGCAGCCACAATTGCTGTACTAGTGATGGCAGCAGACACATTCCTGACTAGTCCTTTAGTAGCTATTTATGGACACGTTGTCCAAGAATCTACACAAACTGTCTTCAAAACTGCCTGCCTCTGCAACAGCAAGTTCCAGTAGTTCACCGCCTTACAAAGCAATAGTTACTTTCTCCTGCTTTGATGTGTTCCTGTCTCCTACTTTCATCAAGAGCCCTCTTGTAGCAGTGCTGCAGGATTTGGTCTAAACAGTTCTACATTCAGCTTTTCTACTATCCACTTATCCTGTGCTAACTTTATTTCTTTAATAACCTTTGAAGTGGAAGCCTCTCACTGGCTTTTTGACAATGCAATAAGCTATGTGCACTGTATCTCCCGTATCCACACATCCATCACAGCAGGGCATTGTGGTTGGACTTACCTTCTCCACAGTGGCACTGGCTTTTCCCCAACAGATGATAGAATGCTTTGCGTTGAAAGGGACCTTTAGAGGTCATCTAGCCAAATACCCCCGCAGTGAGCAGGGACATCTTCAACTAGACCAGTTTGCTCAGAGCACCCTCCAACCTGGCCTTGAAGGTTTCCTGGGATGGGGCATCTACCACCTCTCTCAATGTTTCACCACTCCCATTGTAAAAAATGTGTGCCTTCTATCCAGTCTAATCTACCCTCTTTTAGTTTAAAGCCATTACCCCTTGTCCTGTCACAACAGGCCTCACAAAACTGACTGTCCCCATCTTTCCTATAGGCCCCCTAGAAGCACTGAAAGGCTGCAATAAGGTCCCCCTGCAGCCTTCTCTTCTCCAGGCTGAACAGCCCCAACTCCCTCAGCCTTTCCTCGTAGGAGAGGTGCTCCAGCCCTCAGATCATCTTTGCCACCCTCCTCTGAACCTGCTCCAACAGCTCCACGTCCTTCTTGTGCTAAGGGCTCCAGAGCTGGACGCAGGACTCCAGGTGGGCTCTCACCAAAGCAGAGTAGAGATGCAGAATCACCTCCCTCACCTGTTGGCCACACTGCTTTAATGCAGCCCAGGATATGGTTGGCCTTCTGGGCTGCAAGCGCACATTGGTGGTTCATGTCCAGCTTTTCATCCACCAGTACCCTCAAGGCCTTTTGGGCAGGGCTGCTCTCAATTCCTTCATCCCCCAGCCTGTATGGGTACCAGGGGCTGCCCCGACCTGGGAGCAGGACCTCGTACTTATGTTTAGTCATGCATTGAACAGTGTTATTCTTTAAAATGGATGCTACTTTCTCACCAAGGATGGAAGTCAGACACACTGGTGTGTAGTTCCCAGGTTACCCTCTAGAGCATTTTTTATGGACAGGACTCAAACAGGCAACCTACCAGTTTCCTGACTTGCAGCCCCTGACAATACATTGGTGGGGCAGCAACAGCACAGCTCCTAGATAGTCACTTCAAACTGATTTAGCTCCTTAGACCTATGCATTACCAAAAAAAAAGAAAATCGCAAAATAAAAACAAATCATAAAAAAACCCACAAATAAAAACCCTAAAAAAGCCCCACCACAACACCACATACACAACAACAAACTCAAGCAAAAGATCTTGCCAGCATCTTCAGCCATAAAGACCAACACAGAGAATTCAGCAAGCATCTCTGCCCCAGCCTTTTCTCTGAGTGCCCCCAGTTATGCTGTTGCTGTCAAGTGGTCCCACTGATTTCCTGGAACTGATACAGTTAGGAACTTTCTGCAAACAACTTGAGCATCCTTTGTAAGGCACTTTCCTAATTCTTTATGAGAATTATAATTTCCTGTTTTTGTTTGGCCTGCCATGTTTTAAGAACTTTCTTCTTCTGCTCATTCAAGCAGGCTTTCCTTTTTCCAGCAGCTGGTCATTTTGTTACAGTACCCCTCCCTGACATTTCTGTCAAGTGAAGTAGGGTCCTGGGGATGATTTTGTTTTCTCTCTTTGTCATCAAACGTATTTGGGGGCTTCTAATAACTTTATTAGAATAATTGTATTTTTATTAGCCTGCAGGCTGCTTACAGGCTTTTTGGACTACTTCTTTAAGGTTTATTGTCAAATTGCCTCATTGTTCTGCAGACCTATACTTGAAATCAAATGACCACATGCTGCATGTATTCTGCTCTCTAATCTAATCTTCTGATCATTATCTTATGGTCACTAATTATCAAGCAGCTCCAGTGCACCACTCCAGACCACATCCAGAACAGCATCTTTCTGGATGCACCAGGTGTTCTGGGAAGCAGCCACTTTGCACATCTGGATACATCCTCTCCGTCTCCCATCCTGATGAGGAACCGTTCCAGTCTCTACGGGCCCACTGCTGAAACCTCCCATTGTTACTGCCTGTCCTGAACTTGCAGCTGCTCTACTCTTATTTCACTTTTCCTGAGCACTATTATGGATCTGGGCAGGGGGCTGGTAACACAATCTTAGCACTAGGTTTTTACCAGAGCACAAGATTTCTGCCCACGGGGTTCCACAGGCCTGTTCTTCTCCCATAATATTTTCATGCTGTTGTACTTTACAAAATGCTTCATGTACAGTGCCACTCCCCTGACCGTATGCCCCCCTTATCTTTCTCATAAAGCTGATATAGCCTGGCAGCATTGCTTATCCTCCTTCTACCAGGCCTGTTTTTTCAAGGTTGTCATTTCACACTAAACAGTTCAATTCCCTCATCTTATATTTTAGGCCTTAAAGCTGGTGGGGCAGCACTTACAAGTTTTTCCTTTCCTCCATCTCTTCATACTGCTTGTTAACTGTCATTGCAGATGTTCTAAGAGGACTCCCTTTCTTCTTACACTGTGCTCTTCTTTGCCCCTTACAGCCTTGTTCAGTGTACCTCTGAAAATCAGCCATGCTCCCACTGCAGCCCCTGATTTTCCTATCCCTGAAGACACTCCTTCAGGGTGCAAGAAGACGCTATGGCGTCAGCTGACAACAGTGGCATCTGAGAGATCAGGTCCCTCCTTTCTAACTGCTGCTTCCTTACCCAAAACTTGCATCCTCCTCAGTAGCCCAGGGGCTGCTGCCACTGTGGAGGTGGGACTCTTTCACCACATCTGTGGAGTCTTCATCTGCAGCCTTGCGAGAGTCCTGCTGCCTTGCTCACAGCTAATTGGAAGACATGCACACAGAGCAGCTCTGTGGGACTCTATCACTTGTGGGTGAAAAAGGGGGCTTGAAATGAAGCGTCCAGAAGAACAAAGAAGAGAAAGCACTGAATGGGCAAGATCAGGCTATAGGAAACCAGTTCTGATCACACTACTTCAATTTAACTAATATTCATCACCCCATCAGCACAACGCTGCCTGCATTCTGCACTCCTTCCTCAGCAACATCCATCTGTCAAATTATGCACTCCTTGCTGAGACCAGAATATTTTGGCTGCAAGAAAGCTTTTAGCCCATCATGGTTGCTACTGCAATGTAATAAATAACACTTCGGGGGAAAAAAAATGTGGGGGATTTTTTTAATTGCATTTGACTGGGTTGATGGCCTTCACCTCTTAATGCTATGTTATTATTGCTACAGTAGGAAGACATTTAGCTTCTAATCATGTTTGAGACATCTGTGAATGACTCATTATTTCTTTCTCTTCTTACAAAAGATTGGCTTCTGGCTCAACTCAAGAACAAAAACCCACCAAAACACCTGGGCACCAGAACCATGCTGTTCTGATTGCTGATCTACCTGCAGAACAAGCTGGCTACCTGCTTGATCTAGGATAGATCAACAGGGAGAAATTCTTTATGCTTCTCCATAGCTATGCAGGCCCCACTCAGAGACAGGAGGCAATTTGTTTGTTAGCTGCTCACTAGGTCTGTTTGTTTCTATCAAAGAATTTTAGAAATCAACTAACTCATAAGAGTTGTCACCAGTGTGAGCCATGTGTTGCAATGTATCAGAAGAGGAACTAGAAACACAGGTTTTAGCAAATGAACAAGTATTTGGCAGTAGCAATTTTGTTTCAGTGGGAGAGATTTGCTTCTCTGTTTGGCTTATCGGTTCATTTCACTACTTTGTGAACTCTGATTGCAAGAACTGTACCTGGACTACTTTAAAATATTTTTTTTGATTGTTCTGTATGACATAATTGATATCCATCATTTTTCTAGAATGAAAAATTGCCTTTTGATTGGCTGTCTGCCTTAATAATTACAACCTGAATAATCAAATCCTTTCAAAATAGCTTTCTCTTGTCAAAAAATAAAAATACAGAATGAAAACAGACATTACATGTAGATTCTAATGTTTTTCTCTTTTTCTTCTTGTAATTAAAGGGCTTCGTATTCCAATAGCTGTTTTGCTATTGCTGTTACTAAAATGGTCTGGAATTATTCTAAAGTCTCTCTCCATGTGTATGCATGTATTTCCATACTATATCACTTCCATTAAAAAAAAAAAAACCTCGCACTTACTAAGGTCAGTAATTATTTTTTTTCTTCTCACAGTGGAACAAAGATCTTTCACACTGGCGTTATCTTATTCCCCCCAACTCAGAGCAATTAATGCCACAAGTATTTTTCTGTAAAAAGAAGAATTTATAGGAAATACTTCCTTTGGATTGAAAAGTAGTCTTCTGCTCTGCTTGCATTAATAGTCTTCAGTTAAACATTTTAAACATCTTCGTTATTTCTAACTTCTAAAGCAAAATAGGTCATGGCTTGAGAACCTCCCCTCTGAGGTACTGAATTCAAGGACTAGATTCAGAAGTTCAGCTTACTGAGTTAATAGGGAAATCCCAGTTCTTAGTCCTACATGTAGTCAGAAGTACAGAAAAAAATAAATAAGAAAAAAAAATGCTATTAATTGGCCATACCCCTAACTGTTAGACAATCAGTACAAGCCAACTGTACACCTGACTCAAGTTAAATTCTGCACTTTGCAATGATGTGTTTGAAGTGATAATGGGAAGAGGGAAAGGATTATTATGAGCACAAAGTGCTAATCTGCTGTCTAGGTCTTACTGAACCTCTCCCCTAACATTTAATCTAAAATGCTTTCAGCTCTTAAATTCACCTTCCAAAACCAGTAGGAGGTTAAAGCAGGACCCAATGGGAGGTTACATTTATTTAATATTCAGTCCTTTCTCAGATGAAATATTGCAGTCTATCCTCACAGGTATTTGTCAAACCATTAGAGTAATGGTTTATAGCTATTACATGAAATTGTAGTTCTATTTGTAACTACCATTGACAAAGGATAAGCAAAGTGCATACATTTTCTTTGAAAAATACCCAAAACCTTTGCCATAGAGCACTGAGGGAATGTGCCCCATTAACCAGTTCAGAGCCGAAAGCTGAGGCGATGCTAGTAGCCATTGTTTAGCAAACAGGAAGCTGCATCTCTCCAACACCTGCTCCAGCACTATCGTTCACACCTTACAGCTCTATAGGTCACTGCAGACGCATCCAAAGAGCCCTGTGGCACAACTCCAGTTCCTGTACCTTCACATACTAACAGCACCTCTAAAATATTATTCATAACTAGATCTAGAAATCAGTTGTTTTTATAACAGCCAGTACATTTGGCACATATTACTGTACCTACATTTTTCTAGTATCCATTAGAAAAAAAAGATCATCAGAAAGAAGCAGTAATAACATAGTGAAATACACAGAGCCATCAAACTGAACCTGTGACAGAAATCTCTCATGTGCAATTTACTTGAAGTGCAATGTGCACAGCTTCCAATGACTCTGTGGACCTCAATTTCAAATTTGCTCTTATGCACTGAGATTTATTTCTAGGAGCTTAATTTTTACTTTTCTCTCTGTATTTTGCTAAAATGTATGAAAAATTTTGAGAAGGAAATATAAAACAATCTATTAGTTCTCTTAGAAAAAAAAGGCCAAAAACAAATTCAACATTCCTTGCAGAGATAAAACTCCATTAACTCAGCAGCCCAGAACAAGATAAACTTGAGTTTAGATGACTATGTAAAGTGGCTGTACAAAAAAGTGTGATTACCATGTTTGTGGCTCTAACAGAACACTGATCATCACTACAGAAATAAAAATTTTTTTCAAATTTTTTCTTTATCTTCAAACAGAATCTGAAGTGTGATTGAGGCAACTAATTTTGACAGTTTAATACCTTGGTATGGATGGGCAGTTTTGACTTGCGTTAAAAATATTTCTTTTACATGTCATTCTTAGTAACAGTGCATAAAAGAGCAATGAGCAGTACTTGTTGCTACCACGCTGAAAGCTATCTTTTATTTAAAAGGGAATCTTATGTGAAACACTGCCTTTCATTGAGAACACCCAGTTCATGAGAGAATTCATTTTTTTTTCAATCCTGTTAAAAAAAGTCCACAAATCCAGCATCATTCTGCTTTTTAGAAATGGTTTCATTTCTTATTTTACTTTCAATTTTTGTAATTTTGCAGTCAAGATATAACTACTAGCAGAATCAAAATAAAGTGACAAAGAAAACCGGTTTGCTCTAATTGTGGATTTTGTTTTAAAAAATAAAAAAATGTTTAAAGTCTGAAACCGGTAGTGTCCCTTCACTGTCACAATGAACACACCACATGCCACCCTCGTGGGACAGTGCCTTCAAAACACCCACAGCTGCAGTCCATGTGCAAAGGACAGACAGAAAATTCTCGGGTTCCTGAACAAGACATACCTTCCTTTGCTCCCATCCACTGCTGGGGTGAAGCTACACTGCTGACAATTACATTATTTTCTTTCTCAGATTAGTCCCTCTTAAAAAACCCTTCCTGTTATTGCAGCCCCTGTTCTACTCACAATGAACATCTGTATATCCAGCTGCTACTTTTATTATTTCCTCAATTCCAGGATTCTCAACATAAAGGTTTTTTCTCTTTTTTTTTTTTAATAAAAAGCTAGCTTCAGGTATGAAACACCTATAATTATGTTTTACGCATAGTCAGTTAATAATGACAGTTAATCATGGCTTTCTCAGAAGGAAGATGCTATTGAAGACCACAGCCGAGTTACATCATCACAAATGCAGAGACATGCAGCAAGGCAGACAAACAGACCCTCATCCACTGCTTCCCACATAACCTTTAAAGTTTTTTTTTTCACATCTCCCAAAACTATGAAATCAATGGCTCTAAAATGCTGTAGGCATAAATACAACATTTGTGCCAAATCCAGACATGTTCATTTTCACTAGCTACCAGGGACATTCCACACAGGTTTACAATGCTATGTGAATAAAAGCAATAACTGATGACTCCCCTGCTCCTGTTCCAGCACCAGGCAGCCGGAGAAGCCACTGACAGCAGACAGACACCACAGCAAAGCCTGAGAGACCTTGAAGCAAGGACATCACCGCCAAGTGCCTGGCACTAGCCTGAACCATGCTGCTCTGCCTCCAGCGGCTTGGCAGGTCCTAGATGTCACCTCTTGCTCCTAATGTGTTTTTTTTTTCAGCAAAACTCAAGTGGGAAACACTAATACTGAGGAACAGGGCCTGAAGCTTCACCAAGGATGCCAAAAGCCACCCAAAACCACAGCAGCTTGTTCAGCTGGGGAATGGCCACCCAGTCAAGCACAGGGTCCTGGAAGCACAGCCAAAACTGGAGCTCCTCGGAGACGCAGGGCAGGCTGGCAACATAAGGGTTATAAATATTGAGCATTCAATTGCTAGTTTGCTTCTTGCCCTTTGATAACAAGAAACCAAATTGCTTTTCTGTTGCATAAAGTATCTTTGAAATTCAATTGCTTATCTCCTCATTCATTCAAGAAAGAGAGACCTCAGATTTACAGGAATGAGAGCCCACAACACAAATATACTATACTAAGTATATAACAGACATCTGAAAAATAACCAAAACACACTCTATTGATTTTAACCTTCAATATCAAGGTATCCTCCAGCGGTCTTAACTGGATCCAGGCTATAAGAATTTCCAATTATTTGGATTCCTATATATGGGATAAGCATTTAGTTATCAACATCCACCATAAAACATATTTTCAGTTGTTATTAGGGCACTATTACTACGTGGAATTGAATACGTTGCTACTGCACACCGCTCTGCCGCTGAAGCGAGAGGCCACGTGCCCGCGGGCAGCCCGCCAACACCATGGCAGGCAGGCGCAGCGAGGCAGGATTGCCACCAGTGGGTCCAGGACGGAGCGGGGCACAGAGCCCAGTGCTTACAGTGAGCTGCTTGAATAGTGTTTATCATGTTAATTGCACTATACACGGATTTAGTTACAGTCCTGAGGAATTCTGTGTCTACTTGGTGAAAGGTATTCTTGAAGTAAAACGCATAAACGTACTTTATGTTCCTCATGTACCTACAGTACCAGCAAGAGGTCTTCCGATTCTTAACTTCCAAGCTCCGTGATTTTTCAAAACCATTACAAGTGAAGAAGGGAACAAGGGGGCTGAGGCAGGCCCAGACTGAACAAAAGGCCAACATGGCTGCTGCGGGGCCCCACCGAGCCAGGAGGCCCCACCCTGGCCAGGCCGCTCCCTGGGGCTGGGCCTGCCGGGAGCTAGAGCAGCAGAGGGACCCCAGGGCACAGGTGCTCTCCGCTCCCACCCGAAAGTCCCCCTTACCGGAAAACAAAGGAGAGGGCAGGTTTTTCTCCGCAAGAACTACAGGCATTAGAAATCCTTCTGCACAGAAATCCTGAGGTCTGTCACAAACAACAAGGAGCGAACATCAGGGTCTGCGTGAATCTGGCGAGTGCACGGCGGCCCTCTAACGCAGGCGCAGGCCTGGAGCCGGCCGCAGCCTGGGGCAGCAGGCCCACCTCACAGGGCTGTCCCGGGTTTCGGGGGCAGGACCGGACCTCTTCAGGCTCTCCATCCTGCTGTGGGCACAGAGGAATCCCAGAGAGCAGCGAGCAAGCGATGGCTTCATCATGGCGTTCGAGCATTTTGTGGGAGCCCGGCCACCCTGGGGCAGGGAGCTGACCCGTGCACCTCAGGCAGGAGATCTGGGTTACTGACCTGCGTAGCCCTCTGAAGAGGAGCAGCCATAACGGTGTTGCGCAGTTTTACTAAGCCATCCAAATCACACTGCGCTCTGTTACAGCAAGATCTTGAGGAACGCAGGGTACAGCAGTCTCTAGTCTGGCTGCTGCTTGACAGTTCTCTCCTGCACCCTGCCCTGAGTCACCTCGACAGTGACCCTGTGGTTATCGACATTAACACTTAGCTTTGGTGCCAGCTGATCCATCCCAGGATGGCACAGAGCAGGCAAATACTTCATTCACAGAAGACGGCTGTTCAGCACTCAAAAAATGCAAGTGAAGCAAAATCATCTTTCTCCTTCTGAGGAGCTGGGTAGGAACATTCTTTGTTATGCATCTGACTTCAACATGATCAGCAGTGAGGACTATTAGTACAATCTACTCTTCTTTGATCAGTCGGGACAGTCAGCCTTGATTTCACAAAACCAAAAATAAAATTTAACACAGCATTATGGTTAAGGGCTTTATCACAGACTTCCATGGCTCATGTGTGCACCATGCCGCTGTAGAGCCGTACCACAATGAGTACAACTACAGATGTATTCAGTGATTTTTTTAATAAAAAAATCTTGTCTTAATCCATCCTTGTTTCCCCAGCATTTTCACAAACCCCAATCCAGAGTTTTACAGACATACTGTAAAAGGGAATAAACTGTTCATTAAAATAGCACCTTTCATTGTATTAAAAAAAAAGTTAATTTAAAAGTAGATTCTGTTCCTGATGAAAGGACAGTCATCACATCTGAAAGCAAAATAAAAGCCTCTAATTTGTATCTAAGCTCTCAGTCTGCTGACTAACAAACTAAACTTTAAAGATAATATGTAGGTCCTCAAAGTAAGCTCCTGGCGTGTTTCATCACCTTACTTCAACTTTCCCAACCTCACCATGAGAGGTACTATCCTTCGCTTATGAGGAGAATCCTTAAGACTCCCTCCAAGCTTTTTGATGTATTTTTTTTTCCCCATATCAACTCAAATTTTACTTCTCTAATTGTAACTTCAGTGACCAAGCAAGGGAAATGAGCACCAGGGCAGGTGTCTGGAAAGGACTATCCCACCTTTGCAAGCTCAGGCCACAGAGAAAGCTCCTTCTGCGCAGAGGGCTTGCTCTGACTTTCTTGCAAGGATTCTTATGAGGGTTATCTTCGAAATGAACATCTTCTGACATGAGGCAGCAATCTTGTTTGAAAATAGGTACACTTTTATGCTTACTCCACTTTCCGTGGATCTTCTAATCAAGGTTTGGAACAGAATTGTTGACAACCAGACACTAAACAGATTCAAAACCATAGCTGTAGAGCCTCGTCAGACTGCAGTCCCAGACAACTACAGCACCTGAAGCAGCTCTCCAAAACTCAGAGTAGTTTTGATACGTTGCTGTATATGTCACCTGAACACCTACTTCCAAGATGCATTAGCCTGTTTGGATAAAGACTGATACAGCACTTTGTGTCACAGACCTTTACAGCTCACTGTGACGGCAGGTAGAAGAGTCTAAAAGGGTGATTAAAATCAACCTTCTCAAGGTAAAGGTAATGATATAACTTTTAAGGGTTTTATAGCTGCGTCTTTGTAGAAAAAAAATGAAGGTACAGTGCCTTGCATTTGTAAATTTGGCTAATTTTAAACCCTCAAAGTAGCTTCTAATCAGTGTCATTATGGAGAAGCCGACGCAAATTTCTGTGGGTTCACTTTTTCTTTTTAGAATGAAAGATAAGCCTTTGAATTTGCTAACATCTCTTATTTCCCATGCTGAACCTATAGAGTAGAAAAATGTTTCTTATACACTTATTTTTAAAGTTGTAAGAGGAGCTTGATTGCTTTGCATGCCAGCTTACACTCAAAGAGAATTTAGAAAACAGTTTAGAGTTTAGATCTTAATGCACTGGTAAATACAGCAGTTTGAAGAATATCCTTCTAACTACAGCAGAAAGAACCATGTTTTATAGCATCCCTATGACACTGCCAAGCAGTAGCAGCAATAATCCTTCACCACATTGTATAATGAAAAACCACTACAACTTAAAAACAAAAAGACATTTTGCTGCAATTTTCCTTTAGAGTGCTGTAAAATGCAGCCACATTCACATGACAGTATGTGTGTGTATATGGGTCTCTTAATAAAGCTTCTCTGAAGGGCAATACAGCACGTACCATGGAAACAGGGGTTGCCATGGAAAGAATGCTTTTTAGTAGATAGCAAAAGAAATGAGGGCTTGATTCCCCCTCCAATTTGTCTTAAAAAAAAAAAAAAAAGCATAACTTGACATCAGCAGAGTTATTCCTGAAAAATATCAGTATGAATGAACAATCAGACCTGATACATGCATAGCAGAGAATTTTTGGCAGTAAGGTTGTAGTGATCTGTACAGCCCCATTATTTTCAGAGCAGCTCTCCAGCTATCCCTCACGCCACACAGCTCCACTGCCAGCCCCCCTCGGGCAGGCTCGTGACGTGTCCTTCAAAACACAGCAGGGGCCAGAGCCACACAATCCGCAGGAGAGAAGATTCACAAAGTCGTTGTTTCTCACTTGCTCAATTCTCATGCAGAAAGTGCCAGAATCTTCTACCTGCCAGATCTTTTCTTTCGTAAGTATGAAACGTTTCTGTTAAAATGCACATGGTGTTACAAACGAATGAAAAGCATGAATCAAATTAACTTAAAGCATATTGGTTTCCAGACATGCTTAAAATGAAGTCCAAATTGATGTGTTTCATCTACCTTATTCATTAAAATGGCATTCTTGATGTCCTCGTGTTACCGTAATCTCCAAAGCACTGGACAAACAAGTACATTTGTTTATCTTTATCACTCTTTCCTTACTAAAGCACTGTGTTTTATTAAAGAGATCAATCACCTGTGTACAGTTTAATAGCCTGAGCTGTGCATGTAAGACAGAACTTGCTTCAATGGCCCACAACTTCCTAAGTATAGAGGGGCACGTAAAACCATTTGTTGTTTTAATAAAACTAAATTTTTCTCAGAGCTAGCAAGTACTCTATTAGAATTAGTAATCTGAGACAGAAAAGCAGTGCTTAAAAGAAACCAATTCTAATAAAAGGAGCAGAATCAATCCTGTTTGCTTGCCTTCATGAGAGCCCTATGCTTCTAACCAGAGACACAAAAACACCTTACATGCTTAAATGCACAGCCTTTCTCTTATTGAATCCCACTTATTGTGGAAGCAGTCTTTTGAGGCTTCTAGCTGTGTTGAAGTAATTGGCGGATTGCTGCTTCTAATGAATGGCCTCCTTATAATGGAGGCCAAAGTGTTAAAAACTTAAAGTCAGAGGCAGAATGTACAAAGGAAAGCTTTTTGGAAATGCTGACGAACAATCTGAAATACATTGTGTTACCAAAAGATTATGCTTCTTACCAGGCTACTGCTATAGTGTAATGAAGCTGCATCAGCAGAGGAAATAATGTGATGCACTAACACTGCTGGATGTTACTACAAACTGCAACAGCCACCTCTTATGATGAAAGACTGAAAAAAACTATCTAACATTAATTAAGATCACACCTTTGAAGACTTTTCACTTTTTCACAATCAAAAGAGTTGATAAACAGCTCAGCCCCAAAATTGTCCTTCTACCTGTTACAGAGAAGAACAGAAACTTTCTCATTAGGTGAAAACTTGCAGTTCATTGGCTGTCAAGCTTTTGAGAGTGCTTATTCATTTTTTAACTACTTAGCTTTATAAAAAAATTATCTGTTTAATTTGGGGAAAAAATTCCCTTTAACTGTCTTCTTTGATTTAGTAGTGGGTTTAGCAAATGGACACTATGCAAAGCAACAGCTAGCAGCTGTAACATGAAAGATAAAAGTTATTGAAATAACATTTTAGAAGAAAATAAGCCCACTATAAGTAGCAGCAACCAAAAAAACACTAAGGTGATCAGGAAGTGCTTCACAGATTTTGGAAGTAAAGCTGTAAAAGCAGAGAACCAGTCCTACATCTCCTATCAGTGCCAGTGATTATGGCAATGTTTCACAAAGAACATATGGCAATGTTTATAGCCATCAGGCAGTATTTCACAGAAGCTGCGACACCATGTGTCCACCAACTAGCCTTTCTGATTGCAATTAATTAGAGAAGAAGCAGGAGACACTTTTTAAATAACATTAAGTCATCTCAGAGATTCCTGAAGTTCCATGGCCCATGTACAAGACTAAGTGACAGAAAAGTCTATTAAAATTGCAACAAGCCTAGGGTGAGTCTGTCCTTGAGGAACAAGACCGAATAAAAAACAATACACTCTTTTAGGAATATAAGAAAGAGCGGAAATATAATAAGCCATTCAGGGTGGTACCTTGGCAGTCTGCAACAATAAGGAAATATTTGAAGATCTTTAACGGGCCATTTTATGAAACAAATTCTTCAGAAAAGCTGCTGCAGTGAAAGCTTTAGCAGTTGTTTTATAGTTGCCAGACCCAAGAGGATGTGTATCAAAATTACACAGGGATCTATTAAGGAGCCAAGACTTATGAAATACACTGTGGTAGTCATTTCATGAATGCTATTTTAATAAAAGCAAGCAAGAGAGGAAAATTAAGGATAATAAACTACCTGATAGGTTTTCATACAGAAGTGGAAAGCTGAACTTTCCCAGCCAGCACCTGTGGTTGAATCTGGCCCTTTCAGGTAGCATCACTCAGGGATGAAGCAGTGGCTGGGGTGGGCAGCACAGCCCCGCACCCCAGCACCTTCAGCAGCACTGCAGAGAGCACTGCAGACTAGAGCACAACAATTCCCATTAAAAAAAACAAAACCTCTTTCCATCGCAGAGATGTTTTTCCAACCCAGTCTAATCTGACCCACTGGGTATGAGCCAGGAGAACCATACAAGCTCCAAATCGTACCAAAACTGATGCAATAGGCAAGGCATTAGTCAAAACCGATGCTAAAAAGTCTAAAAAGTTCAGCATCACGTTCCTGAATTTGGGTTTGGCTCATAGCATCCTCTCCCCCTTACTGGACACCTTTGCCCCACACAACCTGCTTCCCTGCTGCTCCTTGTTTCAGGTTGGGATATTCCCTGGAGACACAAAATAAGAGGACAAGAGCAGGGGAAAACTTCTCCAGCTGTAGTCTTAGCAGGCCTCCTTTCTGCCAGTTCTCAAGCCCTAACCATATAACTGAGCTCACCCTGCAGCTCTTCCTACAGCTGGAGTACAAATGTATCTCTCTCTTTTCTCTCCAGACTCTTATTTTTGCAAAACTTCTAGAAATTCCACACTTTTGAGATCTCTCTTTACCTGTCAAATTTTGCTAAGTCAGCCAGCTCAGAATTTATTAGAACATGCTAACAGTGCAGTCATACAAGCCTCATTTCCTTAAGAAAGAAGGCTTTTAAACTCCTCTACCATTATATTGTTGTTATTTTAGCATTTCCTTAATTTCCCCAAACCTCTAACCTTTAATTTTTATTACAGTATTCTTATCTTGAGACTTTTTGAGACACAGAAAATGCAAATGGTGTTGGTAATAATGGAAGCATTGGGTTTCATTAGTCTTAAGAGCAAAATTAGACATTAAACCCATGGTAGATCTCAAAAAGGTAAGCTAACGGCCCCAACACACCTGTCTAATTGTGATACAATAACGTAGGATCTGTTCTCACAGATGTGACATGACAGAAAATACAAGCCATGTTTAAAAGTATGTCAGATTGTTGTGATGGGTAAAAATATTTCCACCAGCACCAGGCAGACTATTTTAAAACTCCAGATGCAGCCCTGACACAAATCAGCACCTAAAAATGAGCCACCATTACACCCACTGCTACACTTACTTGATGACAATAGGGTAACTTTATAAATAAATAAATACATAAATAGCAAAATAAAATGACAGCTGGCAACTTCACCATCCTTGTCTACACTTTCCTAGGAGCAGAGTTAATATTTTGAGCTGTGCACACAGAATGCTTTCAAGGTTTGTACTCCATCAAAAAAGTTCCCAAACTGTGAGGCTGACAGCTGCCACCAACTTAACAGCTATACTAAAGTTCCCAGCACAATTTACAGTGGCTTCTCAAGAATTTAAGAGGATCTTCAATGCTGAAAGAAAATTGCAATATATTCCTTAATAAAGCACATTTCAATGAAAAGATGAATAATAGAGTTCAGAGAGAAACTCCTGTCCAATATGCTACCCACCAGCTGTAGTGCCATCGCTACAGCACCATCCTATTACTCGTTATTTTTTGCACAGCAGCACAATGGCCACTGATAATCAAGAGCTGTAGCAGGGATCACCCTCCTCAATTAAGTCCCTATTTCTGCCCTTTCAAAAGGCTCCCGCAGGTGCGCTGCTTCCCATATGGGCTAGGAGTCGACAGAGAGGCACCCAACCCATGCCCCGGGGAATGGTAGGAGGTGCCCACACCTGCAGGCTCTCCCTTCTGTGATGAAATTCAAAGGCACTACAAGGAGCAGCTTACAGCCAGGGGCTGATCCGACCCAGCAATCCCAACAGATGCAGCCTGAAGCCAGGGAAGGCATGGGCCATGATGGAGCCTGGGAAGCTTGAGGGCAGCAGGACAGGGGCCTGGCTACAAGGCAGGGGCACCACTCTGCCTCAGTCTTTTCCCACATTGGCACAGCCTTGGATATGACCCACTGCATAGAGCTATGGTCTTTTAAAAAAAAAAAAAAAAAAGCTTAAAAACATTGAGGATTTCAGCCACACTGGCTGCGTTGGGAAGCTAAACTGATGAAAAGTACAAGAATCATTTGTACTAGCTAAAGTAGTAAAACTATAATTTGTCCCTAAAACACCAGGACTTAACAGTACAGTTTTCTTTTGGTCAGAAAAACAAACTCTTGACTCAACTATATGCATAGTCATCCACTTAGCAGTCATGTCAGCGGAAAGAGTCACAGCAATGAAAAAAACAAATATATCGGTTATTTTTGAAAAAGCCACAATCTGAGCAGAGCTCATCTGAATCCCAGCACACTGCACTAGCCAGCCTCCTCACACCAGAGACCCATCCTTCAGACCAGACACACGATTCTTTCACTTGCGATTTTTTCTATTTAAATCTACGCTTCTCTCTGAAAAATAAAAACACTGAACACTGAGGTGTACAACCTGGCAACCCCCCTGGTGGGGCATTATTTATTCCAGTCCATCACTTGATACACTGTCAGACCACTGAGTGCTCAAATAACTACATGACAATGAAACAGAAAAAACAATGTGGTTCTGGTAGCCAGACCTCACACCTCCCTAAGAAACTGAAACTGCCCCAGGGAGCTAACAGAGCAGCTGACAATCAGTGCCCTAACACCTGGCTCACCCATACTCTATTGCAGAGCCTGGGCTCTGTCACTAGTTCACATTGGTGTAAATGAAAAATAATTAAGAGATGTAAAGGGTCATTTTAATTAATGAATTACTTTTATCATAAATATTAGAGCTCTGTATAACATAGGCACTCTACAAAGCATTCACTGATCGCTCCAGAATTTATTTGTACCAAGTACAAGTACCGCAGCACCAAGACTTAATTTCATTTTCTTTTAGGCTAACACAGGACCCATAGTTATAGCTGTGCTGAAATAAAGTTTTCCTGATTTCACAGCGAAGACATGAAAAACTGAACTTGATATGCTCTTCCTATGCACACCTTGAAAGAGTCAAGTTGAGAATGGACAAGTCTGAATTTCCAGTTCTTATTTTACAAGGCAAGTTATGCTTAAATATTTCATGTAATACCTGTGCAGCTCTTCTACTAGTTGCAACTGAAAGAACGCACGAGTCACTCTGAATCCACAGAAGACTTTATCTTGAACATAGTTCACTTAAAGACATACATGCATACTAGCATAACATGCTATTATCTGGATTACCTTTAATATGAATAAATGGATAACAGGAAATCTATCTTGATAAATATACCCTGTTTATTCCTATGGAATTTTACAATAATTAATGGCTAACGCAGACAGTGGTAGTGAATGGAGTTAAATCCAGCTGGTGGTTGGTCACAAGTGGTGTTCCCCAGGGCTCAATTTTGGGTCCGGTCTTGTTTAAAATCTTTATCAATGATCTGGATGAGAGGATTGAGTGCTCCCTCAGGAAGTTTGCAGATGACACCAAGCTGGGCGGGAGTGTCGATCTGCTTGAGGGTAGGAAGGCTCTGCAGAGGGATCTGGACAGGCCGGATCGATGGGCCGAGTTTCAACTGTATGAGTTTCAACAAGGCCAAGTGCTGAGGCCTGCACTTGGGCCACAACAACCCCATGCAATGCTACAGGCTTGGGGAGGAGTGGCTGGAAAACTGCCTGGCGGAAAAGGATCTTGGAGTGTTGGTCGACAGCCAACTAAGCATGAGCCAGCAGCGTGCCCAGGTGGCCAAGAAGGTCAACGGCATCCTGGCTTGTGTCAGGAATAGTGTGGCCAGCAGGAGTAGGGAGGTGATCGTGCCCCTGTATTCGGCACTCGTGAGGCTGCACCCCGAGTACAGTGTTCTGTTTTGGACCCCTCACTGCAAGGACACCATTGAGTTGCTGGAGTGTGTCCAAAGAAGGGCAACGAGGCTGATGAGGGGTCGGGAGAACAAGTCTTCTGAGCAGCGGCTGAGGGAACTGTTTAGTCTGGAGAAGAGGAGGTGGAGGGGGGATGTTATTGCTCTCTACAACTACCTGAAAGGAGGTTGTAGTGAGGCAGGTGTTGGTCTCTTCTCCCAGCTAACTAGCGATAGGACGAGAGGAAATGGCCTCAAGCTGCATCAGGGGAGGTTTAGATTGGATATTGGGAAAAATTTCTTCACAGAAAGAGTGGTCAGACATTGGAACAGGCTGCCCAGGCAGGTGGTGGAGTCACCATCCCTGGAGATGTTTAAAAAACATGTAGATATGGCACTTCAGGACACGGTTTAGGAGGCATGGTGGTGTTGGGTTGACGGTTGGACTTGATGATCTTAGAGGTCTTTTCCAACCTATGATTCTATGATTCTATTACTATTATAATTTCCTTGCACAGGCTGTTTAGAAGAGAGTGCTATTATCATATGTCACAGGCTGCTGTCTCACCTTTGCACATATCACACAAAGGAGTGACTGAGGGCATTAGAAATCTTAGCTGGAGCCATCCTGAAAATGACACTCCAAACTCTTTTTACCAGAACACTGATATGACAAAAAAAAAAAAAAAAAAAAAAAAAAAAAA
>Ga0065711_1005299_pt1:0-30000 | contig 38591 bp, 25 predicted proteins | sample Hoacrofraction12_FD_59098 | JGI IMG/M metagenome (GOLD analysis project Ga0065711, IMG submission 59098) | Hoatzin crop microbial communities from Cojedes, Venezuela - Epithelial fraction 12 v2 (version 2) | ecosystem: Host-associated > Birds > Digestive system > Esophagus > Crop...
CGTTCAGCGTGCGGTTCTGAGGGAAACATTCTAGCCCCAAATGAAGATGACGTGGCTCCCTCACTAGTTTCCCTGTTGCTCATCTCTTCGTTCTGGCTGGTCCCCATAGGAAAGCAAGAGCTTATGGCTGGCTGACTGTTCGGTGACTTTATTGTGTGGAATAGTTGCATGAAAGACAACGCAGCAAGTTGTAGATGCATGCCTGGGAGTTTGCCTTAAAAAGGCGTTCAGATGTGCCCCTAGGACGATGTTCTGCTGAGGAATGTGTAGGGTAATGAGGTCTGCTTTGATAGGGCAATACGGTATCAATAATGGAAATAGGATTCATCTTAATGTAGGTGCTAAAAGATTGGCCATTCCACAAAGAGACATTCTCTTCAGGACAGCAAATCTCTTTTCACTGACGTGTTAGCACGAGTCAATGAAACTGTAAACATGATCCCCCGTCTCTCTTGCCCTCTGCTGCCCTTAGATCTGTTGAGGTAAAGGTCTCTTCTCATGAACCTCAGCTCTGGAAGCAGGTGACAGCTTTAACTTTAGGAGCACCCTTTGCACCCTGGCCATCCTGAACAGATGGAGCCTTTCCCCAGCTTCTAAGAAAGGGGAAGAGGGGCCCCCTGAAGAGACCTTTTCCCCGAGCAAGGACTGAAAGTAGGTGCAGGCAGGAAGCGTAGGGGATCCCTAGAATTAGGCTGTGAGTTGAGGGGATTATTGTTTAACTTATGTAGCTGCCCGGTACATTTGACCTTTCCTTTTTCCTCATACTTCACTCACCAGATCTGGTGTCTGCTCTTTTCACAGGAAGGTAAATAGCCCTGTAACATCTCAGGGCTTCTGCTGCTGGTTTCACGCAGCCCCGTGGGATGGTGATGGTCGCAGTTGCTGCCCGACCGTCCAGACTGATAAGGTCTCCACAGTGCACGCACTCAGGTGTCAGCCAGTGCCTTGCTGACTAAAGTGTGGTGAGTGAGAGGTGGGAGAGTGGCAGTGGGGTGCTGCTGGGGAGGGCGGGGAGCAGGGGGCCTGGAGTGAGACTGGGGGGAGGGGGTGTTCAGCCTGAAAGCGTCTTTTGGCTGCCCCTCTCCCACCATCTTTGGTTTAGCTAATTCAAGTTGCTTTTTTTTTAAGTGAAATTTTTTTAGCTCATTTAAATTGTTTTTTTTAAATTACATTTTAATAAAGTCTTTATCGTAAGAATTCCAGTTAGTTCTTGAAGTTACTGTTGTGCATCATCATCACACTCCACAGAGCCTCTTTGGTTTAATAGGTATTTCTGTAGCACTAATGCTATTTACTCATGACTGCCAGTTTTTAAAGAAAGCAGTGCACAGAAAGTGAATAGCCACTTTTTCTGCTTCTGCTCTCCCTTCCCTGAGCCCAGATGTCTATTTCCAGGAGATATTTGCTTTCCAAACAATTTTAACAAGGGCAGGGCTGGACCAGGACATGTGTCTGCTACTCTAAGGGTTATTCTTCATCTGTTTGATTTTTTCTCCAAATGCCTGTTTTGGATCTTTGCTATATATGACCATGAGGCTTTTTATGCTACTTATTGTAGGAGTTCAAATGTATCCTGTAAGGAACTTATTGCTGACTCAACGAGTACCATTAAATTTGAGGATAAGCATTCCCACTAGCTGGAAATGCCATTAAAAAAGGTGAAAGTAACTTTTCATGCAGTTACTCGGTGTTTGGTGTTTTATGTTCAGAACAGTTACTTTCGTGGAGAAATGGTTAAAATGATTTTGTAAACGCAGGCTTTCCTTTCTGAATTATTGAAAGGCAGCAGTTAAACCTCATCGTCCTTAGATGTTTGCAGCTTGGGAAGGATTAGCTGGCTTTTAGGCTGAGTCTGTGGGTGCTCTGTACTGTTGACATGGCATAAAGACACTGGAATTTATTCCTGAAAATTCTGCCCTAATAATAATAACCTAGATCTACATTTTCAAAAGAGATTAGTGACTGACTGCATTGTGCTTTTATGTGTGAATGGCCAGCCTGAAGCACTACAGGAGATCAATTTTTACAAAGTATGGTGTACCCTTGTTTATTTCCATTTCCAAGACACTGGGAACCCTAGTGCTGAGCCTAGGCCAGACATAAAATGAATAAAGCTTTTTCCCAAAAGCCAGCAGTCTGAGAGCAGACACGAGGGGGAGCACGAGGAATCTGTCAGAGCATCCTGACCCTCAGCATGGACGGTGGTCAGCAGACGGTGTATTGGCAAGATACCAAGAAGAAATATGTTTGGGATTTTTTTTCAGGAAAGATTTGTAGGGTTATGGTGAATTCTCCTTGTATGAGATTGGTTTGTGTTTGTGGTCAATTCCTCCTAAGTAAGCGGAAAAGCATGGAAGAAGGCAAAAAAGTCACAGTTTGAAAATGTAAGCAATAAATAATGAAGATTAATTTAATGGTCTGATTGATTTGGCCATAGGTGTGAGCCAACATTTTCACACTAGGCCATGCAGGGCTGTAAGAATAAGCAAGGGTTGCTCATCCTTGATGTGATGGAGAACCGTTAGTCAGTGGAAAGACACAAAGATAGGGATCATATGGTAAAGATGGGGTGTTAGGTCTATGCACCGTGGTCTAGATGTGTAATAGGATTGTAAGACAGCACTTTTCAGACCAGAAAAAAAGAAACATTGTCAGTGAAGTGGCGAGAGCTTGAATCAAAGCATTATCTATATGAATGGATAGAAAGAAACACATTTCAGCCTTGTTATATAGGATGGATCAGCAGGATTTGCAGCTGATGTGTGAGACTCTAGGAGGAGATCCAAGTCAGAGATGGATACCCAATGACAGGCTTAGAGAGGGATCCATCGTGATGAAGAAAGCAAGCAGCAGGAAGGATGGAGAACTAAGGAAAGACTAAACTCACTTGGTTTTATCGGTACTGAGGAGATGCTTCATGGACTGCTCAGGTTTTTAGCTAGACTTTAGAGAAGACAGCGTTGATGCAGGAAAGTTGGATCTGAATCACCACAACGGGAATAACAGCTATATTTGTGCCTGTGCAGGAGGGAAGAGTGCAAAATATACAGGGAAAAGAGACATGAAACAGTAGCGGGTTTCCTAGGACATAGAGGAAGCAGCAGACGCAGCTATTTATATTAAAATAGCAATTTTACAAGTAGGAAGAGAGTAAGAGAGCCCAAGGAGACTGAATGGGGTGAGAGCTGAGGAGAAATGACAGGGTTGGTAGTGACAGAGATGATCAAGAAGAATCAAGAAGGAGTGTGGATTCTGAGTTTTGTCTTGGGCAGATATTAGTGAGGGTAATTTTAGCTGGATATTGGTGTTATCTGGCTTAGAGAGGAGCCTGTGTTGAGCTGGAGAGGAGGCAAACTGGACAGTAAGTGTAAGCAGCACATTGAGGAGGGAAATGTTAGTGCAGGGAATAGCAGTGGGACTGCACATGAAATACGGTTTTTTATTGGACTGTGTCTGTAATGTGAGAACAAGGAGTTGGAGGAAGGTCAAAATTTCAGAAGGAAAGCGAGGAAGTGGATGAAAGTTTTTACAGGACAAGCATGGAGTGGAAAAGTAGGAAAGGAAAGAAAAAATAATGCCGAACACATGACACAAGGAATAGAGACTTGCGGTGGGTGAGCAGTGTCAGATTAATATTTTCCTTAGGAAGGATTTATGCAGAAGGTGTTTGGAAAGAGAGCGTTTGAGAAGTGCATTAAAAGAGGGGAAAGGCAGCCAGGTCTTCAGTTGGAAATGTAGGAGGAAAGGTTAGGACGATGGCACAGCTGGAAGGGGAGACAATTAACCAAGAAGAGACAGGAAGAAGAGGGCTGAGATTAGGTGGCATTTTATCAGTCCGATGAGATGAAATTCGTGGAAAGAGCAAATGAGAGGACATGAGGGAGGACGTGGCAGGCGAGGGAGCAGGTCAGAGAGGAAGCGTGGGACAGCAGAGATCAGGGACACAGCAGCGGTTGCTGCAGACCACGTCAAAGGAATGGCCCTTGCAGGGAGTGGGACCCTGAGGGCTGCAGCTGAAGTGAACAGACCAGGGCAAGCAGGCATACGGGTGTCTGCTGCAGGGCATCAGCAAGGACATCAGCGTGGAGCTTGGAGCTTCCTGAGGATCAGTATGGGAAACTGTGAGGAAAGGAAGAGAGTCAGCTGAAATGGCAGAGGAAGGCTGAGAAGGAGGAGCTGGCTGGCTGGCTGGCTGACAGTCCTGCAGAGGGGAAAAGAGCTGAGCTGTTGCTCAAAAGCAGATAAAAAGCGATGGGGATGGCGAGGGCAGCCCTGTGTGAGTGAGGGGTGGGGTGGGATGAGAAACGGAGGTCTCTGTAAGAGGCTGAAGCTGCAGAGGGAGAGTCAGGCAAGGGGATCTGGAATGTGTGGACACTGTAGGAAATACTTGAAGTGTATCTTCCAGAGGCAGCAAGTGAAGAGAAGGCAGGGGAGTGGAGTGGGCAGAAGGACAGAAAGAGAATGCAAGAAGGAAGGAGTGAGCAATGGTAAAATCTCGAGAGAGTGGTGACGGAGAGGTGGAGGTGTGCAAAATGTCACTAAGGGCAAAAAGGAGACAGAGTGAGAGGTAAAGCTCAGATTTGTGCCTCAGGAAGGTTATTTAAGATGCAAGAGGGATGCACAGAAGGAGTAAAAAGGGAGAGAGAAAACCAGGCTAGGTAGGGAGAGAAAATTAGAGGACTGCAGAAATAAGCTGCGGCAAGAGGGCAGGGGGAGCAGTGTGCAGGAGTAGCCCCCGAGCAGGGTTAACCAGGTTAGACAAGGTCTCTCTAGTCTCCGTTGGCTGGTTTCTCCACCGTGCAGGTGTGTGGCCAGGCATGTTTTACTTTTGACATTCCCTTTTGACTGACCTAGTAATGAAAGCGTGTGTGTTGACTAAATGATTTCTGCCGTGTTAAGGAGCGCCCTGGTGAAAGCAATGAACCCAAGGTTAATTAATGTTTTCAATTTTCAGTGCTTCATTGACTTCACTAGTGGCTGCTTTGAGGTAGTGGAGGAAAAGGCAAAGGTCACTGGGAAGAGCGTGGCGTGGGGACTCAGGGAGAAAGGAAACAAACCAAGCACTAACCCTGCAGGATTTGGTTCCTCGTCAGTAGTTTATTTCACACAGTTTTTGGAACCTTACTTTCTTGTTTAATTCTGCTGCAATATCAGGTCTGACAAAACTGCTTTGAGTTAAATAGTCAAGCGCTAATTCCTGTTACAGGAGTTGTCTGAAGAGTTGAAATCACAGTCTTCACTGTGAAATTAATTTTGCTTCTCCATAGGTCCATACAGTAAACACTTGATACACTGTAGACAGAGAGAATAACAATATTGCTGAGATTTAGAACTCAAGTAATTTTTCCTCATAGGTCTCAACGTACCTTGAGGACAAAAATCATGTTTTATGTCACAGATGTGCATTACAGTAAATAACTAATGGATGCTACAGGCTATCATGAACATTTACAGTACTCTAGAACATCTGGTCATTGTTTGATAATTAATGCATTCTTGCCACAAACATAGCAGTACACATCTGAGATTGTGGTAAACTCATTAATCAGAGTCATTGTGGATAGTTTCCAAGCCATGGATATAAGCAAATTAATGACCTGTTAGACTCCATAGTAATTGACTTACTATTTATTGACTGTTTTTTTGAAAATATATTTTTTACATCAAGTTTATCTCATTATCCTCAGACTATATTTTGGAAGAAAAGGCAAAGAAAAGTGAATTGACTTGCTCAAGGTCGTTCTGTTAGCACGTGGCAGTGAGGCATGAATGCAGGTTTCCCAGTTTCGCCAGATTGCTCTCTCTCATACATGCACTTATACATATTTTTTAATTTCCTATCCCTCTCCTCTGAGCCAGAAGCAGAGAGAATTTTATCAGCAGCGGCATCAGTTTGCTGTTCTAGTCTGGAACACAGCTTAGAGCTGTAGAGGATGAAGTAGGAATCAACTCAAATGCCTGTAAGTAGGTAGATGGGGTAATGTACATCCTGAAATCTGGTTTTGTATCTGGATGACCGCTGTAAAAAGGGTAGCTTTGAATGGTAGCATTCATTGCTTGGTTGGTTCCGTTTCCTGTCTGGTTTGATGCATGGTGGTTTGCGGTGCTGTGGATCAAACAGGAAAGGTTAACTGGCATAAATTTGTACAGTTCAGCTACCTAGTAATGTTCCATTACAAGTATTAGTGCACAACTGCATGGTGTTACACACACTATGTCATTGTTATTACAAGATTAATTTCTCCACACTTGAACCATGCCCTCNCCCAATCATCATTCCTGGGCAAGGCCCACTGAAGGCAATAGGAAAGGAACGAAGTAAGGGTATCAGAATTGGGCTAATATTTAACAGGTTTTCTCAAAATTGTAAGCTGGCAATGTAAGCTATGACAAAAATATAAAAAGTCAAGATCATTATTCATTCCAGTAATACCAGTAAAGCATATTCAGAGCGAGCATAAAGCAGAATTTGAAAGCCTGCTTTGCAGCTGAAAGGAATATTGTGCTTTTTCTTTTGATGTAGATCTCTGCAGAAAATAATTTCTGTAGTCATTGCCAAACATGTGTCATTACGTGGTGGAGAGTATATCCCTTCTTGGATTCAGTGATTTTCAGGCTTCCAGGAAAATATACGTGCTGAGAGGATCTCTGGTGTTTTTTGGGGTGGTTTTTTGTTGTTTTTGTTGTTTTGGTTTGTTTGTTTTTTGTTTTTTTTTTAATTCTGGCTGGAATACATTTTGCATGAAGAAATGACATCTGGGGATTGTTTTGCTCTACAACAGCTGTTAAAAAACTGTGACCTTCAGGACAAAGGAAAAGTCAAGAAGGTTTACTTCTCAAGGAAAGCCTGCATTTCCAGGGTCCTAATCTTTGTGTGTGATACATACTCAGCTTCATTCTCCTACTTACTACCTTGAAATCTACTATTTCCTATCATATTTTGTCTTAGTTTTCCTAAAGATAGTAGTTTGCTTTTGTTTTTGAAATCATTGCCCAGAGATTATAAAAATTGTACTTCGCTTTTGTACATGTTCCGGTTCATTCTGAGATATGCTTCTCATGATACTGACCAATTTCTTGGAAGGTATGACAGCTGCGAACAGGATCAACAACGTCTGGGCAGGTATGTGACCAGAGAAAAGCTGAGTTACAGGCTGAAGCCCTCTGCATTTTCCATAACACAAAATCAAAGTTCTCCTTGCTGCTAGCGGGTAACGTTTCTCATCAGTAGCATGCTGACTGTTTTACGTCCTGATTAGGAAAAGGACTTCTTCACCTAGTTCTCCTGCTCACCTTATGGGCTTTTTAAATGTGTGTTTGTTTCCAAACTGGAGAAACACTGACTCGTGTGAATGCATAATTCAGATGCGCCTGCCTAATTTGCGTGACCTAGAAAGTAGGTCTGATATGTTTTCGAAGCTTACTAAAGCAAAGCTATTAAAAAGCAAAAGTATTAAAATAGATTTTTCTGACTCAAAGTTTGCAACATGCCCTTCTTCAGAAAATCTTTTGGGTTGAAAGAATGTCTAGTAGGTCGTGCAACATTGTTCCCATCATTCCAGCAATACGCGGAGTGATGGCTCTCACCTTCAGCTTTCCGTGGCTCTGGTGACTCTTGCACATTGTTCAGTTGCCTGCCTCTTCTTAGAGCTATAGGGACCTGTTCTTTCTTCTTATGTTCATGTAAGCCAGTAATTACCCTTTTGAATCGATGATACAACATTAGTGCAAATCAATGTATATGAGGGAATCTCATAGCTTGCTTTAGGGTTTTTTTTCTTGCGGTTTTGCTCATGCTTACTTTGCCAAACATTATTTTTATACCAGTCTTAATGGGATAATGAAAATACTTGGTCTTTGCTCTGTTGAATTCATTTTTTAGTGTCCTTTGAGTTGCAGTAATTTTGCAGTCTCAGAAAATTATTTACGTCGATCTTTTTATGTTTGTAGTCTTTGCTTCTGGGTTTTATTTGCTGAGTTGCTTCTGTGTATCATTTTACTGTTCTGGATATTTTATCTTTCAAAAATCCGGTGTTTCAGGCTGACAGATTTTAATTAAGTGAAATAATTTAACTGATTTATTTAATTTCTATCTGATATTTCTGACAATACATCCGATTATAATATAATAATTTTCTTTTTAATAACAGTGTCAATATTGTTAGCTCCTGCTCAAGTTGTTACCTCTTCCTGTCTTCAGATATTTTGTAGACTTTCCCATTTTGTGATTGTGCTTTAGATTAGTCTTTCCTCTGTGAACTAGTTCATAACTTTCTTGCTGACAGTAGTTTTATTTTCATATATTGTCGGACAAACTGAAACAATTTCTGGCAGCAATATATGTTTAAGTGAATCACAGCTCTGTGCTCAGTCAGATAACCTGCATTGCAACAGCTAAACAAGGTAATCGTATTTTTATATTACAGAAACAATTGCGGGCGTTAAGTGTAAATGTCACTGTTACACATACTTGAAACAGCTATTTCAACAACAATTTTAATAGAAATTCAAGCTGATTTTCAAGTAAGTGAGAAATGAACAAATTATATTGTTCAGTGCCTGAATCATCAATTTCTTCTCACCCTACATGCTGATTAAATGGTTCACAAATACATTGTTATTATAATTCAAATAGCATTGGTTATAATGCCAGACATGTTTTTATAATAAATTCAAGTATTAATCTTTCTATACTTTGCAAGAAAATGGCAAATTAAGGCCAGCTCCATACCAAACACTATTAGAAGTGTAGCTGTATTGATCAAGACTGTGGGAAAAAAATCATACCCCTGGCTGTGCTACACATGCACCTCTCCGTTATGGAGATGCAGTTTGCATTGGCAAAGGAGTTCTTTTCTATGATACAGCTTCTTTCATTTGAGGTGCTTTGATTATGCTAGCAAAAATGTTATTTTTTCTCCAGGCAAGCTTCCTCGCTGCTAAGGGGCTTTGTTAAGAGAGAGATTAGCCTTATCAGATATGCCTGAGCATGTAACAGTTTTCCGTGTTTGCTCCTATGCTTGCCCGATCCCTGTATATGGGCAGCCCCACATTGACACAATAGATAGGGAGTTGTTAAGAACAGATGTGTATAATGTCTGCAGCCTGATTTCAGGTCACGTTGGAGATGAAGAAGTGGGACCATTGCTCCAGAAAATATGGTGTTCTGATTTGACTGATCAGCTGAGGTTGATGAAATGGTGAGATTCCTTTTAAATTATAGGCACACCAGTGGCAACTTTCATTTTTTTCCCAGCTGAGATCCTTTGTTATGCCAGTGAGTTTTCCCCCTCAACCATTTTCCTCTAAAACTACCTGAAGCAAAGCTAATCAGGACATTGTGTCAGAAGTTACCCAAATCTTTAAAGCATAAACAAGGAAATGTATTCATTTCAGCAAAAAATCCTGAAGTCCAGTGTATGTGCACGAAGGAAAGAAAGGTCTGCAGAACAGCCAAAACCTCAGCAACCATGAAGCCAGTGTTGAAGACAATAACCATACCTCTGAGATGAGAGAAAAGTGGTTGAGACAATCTGTGGATGTCAGAGTTTATTCATTCTGCCTTGTGAACAAAATCCAGAGAGCAAAAAATGGAAAAAAAACCAGTAGAAACTAGGCAAAACAGAGAGAGGGCTAAAGGGATGGAGGCTGGGAAGAAATTACTTGAGGGTGGGGATGACAAAGGAACACCCAGTGATGTCTGGGACAGAGCTAAAGAAGACAAGGGGGCTCATCTGCTAGTGGGGACCTTTTTTTGCTTATTCTCAGCATTGTTTGTCTCGAGACCAGTGTGACAGAGATGTGTTCCTGTTTCTCCACTCTGGCCTGTATCTTAAATTATGTTAGGCTAAGGATCTTAAAAACTTTTAATAGCTAGAACATTCTCTGTCTGCTTTTCTTGTTGTTTCGGCATGGTGGATCAGTTCTGGTTTATTAATCTATGATACTTAGCTTCATAGTTAGTCTCATATTTAGCTTAATTAGTCTAATATTTAGCAGATGTGGTCTTCATTCTGGCTGTGGATGGTGTTGCTGAGCTTTTTTGTTTGCAGTGATCTGGTCTTTTTCTCTAACTTTTGCTAACTTAGTCAAAAATTTTCTCTAGTGAACTAGAATGTCTGTTATTTTAGAATGTTAGGCCTGTATAGATGACATTCGGTAAGTCGTTTTCGTGCCCTTAGTGTCTGTATCACTGAGGAGAATGCTGGTAAGAATAGATGCTTCCACTTCTGCGCTGTAACAGGCTGAAACTGCAAGACAACACCATTGTCAAGCTGAAGAGTAGTAGTCTGTGACCCTGCTACTTCTGGTATTACTTGATCCAGTCAGCTGCAGGCCTGTGGACAGTCACAGTGACTGCGTGGCCAGTTCATGGACAGCTGAAAGAAACAGCAAGCAAAGGTATAAGTAGCTTCTGCTTCTCTCCATGGGTTTAACAGTGAGAAAGTGCTACTCTGTGTAGTCTAACCTGTTCAATATAAGATACAGCATCTGCAAAGGCTTGTGAGTCTAGCTCAAAGCTGCCTGTTTAAACTAGGAAAGAGGTATCTTTAAAGAAGACATCCGAGACATTTAAAATAGCAAGTGGTGTCAAATCTGTTGTGTCTCTTGATGGGGTATTTTACTGCGTCAGAACTCACTCTGGAAAAGATCCAGTCCAAGTCCCAGTTCCAAACATTCCTTTGGATTTGAATTTGCCCAGCTGAGCTGATATACAGGATATGAGAGAAAAGAAATGATGGGGATGGAAGCAGAAGTCAGGAAATAATTAGATTGTGTGATATGCCAGTGAGTTTTCCTTACAAATGGTTTTCCTCAGCTTGACCGAAACCTAATCTGTATTTCATTCGTTCCTAGAGAATGACTGCCTCGTTTTGATTCCGGTGGAAAAAAGACCTTTTAGTATTTTCTTGTAAGTCATAACAGAGAAGGGAAGATACTGTATTAATATACATTCTTAAATGTTGCTATATTGCTTGAAATCAATGTATGTAGCATGTACAGTTGTATTATAGGTAGGTATGAATGAGTATATGCTGTGAAAGTGTCTTACAGGTCAACACTGTAGAAAGAATTGTCCTTTTGCTCCATTTAATTTCTTATTTATGCAATAATGTAAGAAACTGAGGCATTCTCTGTCTTCCATACAGCTATAATGGGGAAAAAAAGAGAGAGGATGTTCTGCATATATATAGTGGGGAAAATGGAGATCATGGGAACAATCATCCAGACATGAAAGAGTCTTGAAATAGTCAGACTGGAATAAAGTATCTGGACCTTCTAATTTACTTCCAGGATTGTAGTGACAGAGGGGTCACCCACAAGCTGTATGAATCTGCTGCTTGTGTATTACTTGCCTTTCCTTTCAGATGTTACAGTGTTGTAGGCTGGCACCCATGTTCTGCACATCGAACTAGACCAGTGACTCAGGTCGGAAGTAACAGTTCAAATACAATAGAAAGATCTTTATGTAATTGAAAATAGTCTCTGTGGCTTCCATGCATTTCCATCAATGCCATGCTTCATTTTTGTGAGGGATTTTTGAAGTTGCAGGCTTTCTCGTTCACAGGCAGGAAGAGCTAAAAGAACGACAAATTGTGAGACAGCAGGATCCCTGGTACCCAGCAGCTTATTATTGTATGCTTTTGTCTCCTGTTCTGCTCCTCACCTCTGCAAAACAAGACAGAAAAACCCTTAAGCAGAGCACTCTGCTTCTCTTCCCCTTTTTCCTCCACTTGTAAAACACGCTGACTTCCAGAGAGGAAGAGATCCAGCTGACACGGCTTTTGGGAGAACTACCCTAAAGCCGTGCACTTTCTCCTACTGGGCACTGCTCCGCAGGGGAGGTTGTTCTCAGCTTTGAGCAGTAGTGATGGGGTGGGAGGAGGTTGGTTATAGCAGGGGCTTGGAAGCATGCGTTGACATAGGCTGCTTTTCACTGCCACCTCTCCGCTCCCCAGCAAGCACGGGTTTATTTTAGCACTGGCCTTCCGAAGCAGGATTAATTTTCCCCTGAATAGGTCAGCCTGGGACAGAGCCAGGATCCGTGGCCTTCCATAGCTGGGGTGACTCGGGAAGCCAGAGATACCTACTAAGTAGACAGGGCCTCTAACTGCTGGGCCTATGCCCAGTGCAAGAGAAGTATCCTGGAATAACCTTGCTGATAAACAGCAGAAAAATCCGCATGAGATCTTTTTTCAGAGGCTGGTGCAAGGCTGGACCAGGCTATCGTGCTGCCCTCTGCTGCTGGGATTCGGGAAAAGTGTAAAAATCAGTGATAAAATCCAGCAAAACGTTAGCAAAATGTAACTAGGAAAGCAGCAGTATGTGAATCATATCATAGAACCGTATCATAGAATCATAGGTTGGAGAAGACCTCTAAGATCATTGAGTTCATCCGTCAATCCACCACCACCATTCCTACTAAACCATGTCCTGACGTGCTACATCTACACATTTTTTAAACACCTCCAGGGATGGGGACTCCACCACTTCCCTGGGCAGCCTGTTCCAATGCCTGACCACTCTTTCAGTAAAGAAATTTTTCCTAATATCCAATCTAAACCTAGCCTGGCACAACGTGAGGCATTGCCTCTCATCCTATCACTAGTTACCTGAGAGAAGAGACTGACCCCCACCTCAGTACACCCTCCTTTCAGGTAGTTGCAGAGAGCAATAAGGTCTCCCCTCAGCCTCCTCTTCTCCAGACTGAACAGCCCCAGCTGCCTCAGCCGCTCATGAATTATTTCATCCTCTCATTCATACAGTGCTTCAGCCAGTTGAAATGTGCCCTCATATCTTCACTGGCAGTTCGGTTCATTGCTACAGAATGTAACTAATAGTTCTGTTGTTTTTTAGCACTGCTAATATCCTCATGGCTGTGCAAAGCATCTTTTGTGACCCAGAAGTCATACTTGCTGGCATGCTTGTTTGTGTTTCAGTGCGCAGGGCAGATGCAGAGGAAAGAATTTCCATCAGTAGATCAGATTTTTGCAACTTCGTTATTTTGCTTCTTATAGGTAGAATTATGAAGTTCCTTTCTTACAAGTACTTGAGATAAAGCTGTGTAGAAAGCTACAGCCATCCCAAATTGCTCTTGTTTAAGTACAGGATGCATAGAGGTGTCTAGGACCCTTTTTTTCGATAGCTAACGTGTGAGCCGGTGTGGAAGCAGAACGGAGGTAATCTGACATTTCCATCAGAACTAGAGGGAAGTCCCACTGAAGGGCACTTCCTAGCCCCAATGCAGTGCACCCCTGCTAGACCTGGAGCATGCGTAGCCCTGAACCCTTACGCATCTGCAGACATCCCTGGCAGCTGTAAGAGCTCTGTTTAGGGCTCTGTTCCGGGATGCAACAGCTGCATCTGGGCTGATTTCACAGCCCTGCTGAAGTAAGTGGGCTTGTGGTGTGTGATTCAGGAAAACCACTGCTCCACTTCTCAAAGCATGTTATAATGTTAAGCCTTGATTCTCATCTTAATGTTCCTATCTTTAAATGTGATATTCTTATTTCACTTTTTGATACTGATTTTAAAATCCTTGCCTTCAATTTCTTTGCCTCAAACATGCTGCCTCAGCTGTGTGTGGTTTTGATTTAACTAAAGAAGTTTGATTCTCAGCATGCCTTAGAGAACACTAGTGATGGCTCCCTTTTAAAGAAAAGAAACATCTCACTTTCTGACTAGTACCAAAATAAAAATCTACATAATCTAAGTAAAGGCAGAACTGATCAATAACCCTGTGACTCAACTAATGTTGTACAGTGATAAATAAAAGTAACTGTAGTCATTAATCCTGTCAGCAACTCAACAAATCGTTGTATGGTGCGCGGAGGTTTGCGGTGACTCGTTTAGGCAGGCAGTTCGTGAATGATAAAAGAAATTAAACCTTCTATCAAAACATGTGGGTCAGTTAATGGGTTTTAGCCTTCAGGGGTGAACGGTTTTATTTCTGGTAGAGAAACCCTGTTCCAGCGTTCAGGCCTGCAACCTCAAGCTGGGCTTTAAACATCAGGACTTTTCTGCTTGTGTTGTAAACAATAATTGGGCCGTAACTCTGGGCCTGTTTGGGGGAAGACAGAGAGCTGGTAAAAGTACCTGTTTAACCTTCCTTTCCACTTCGTTTGCTCTTCAGTTTTGGGGTCATTCGGCTTCGTTTCCCAGGCTCCCAATAGCAGAAGAGAGAGGAGAGAGGCTATGCCATTGCCTGGCTGGGATGCTGATTTGAACAAGCAATATTCACACCTCAGCCAGGGTGGCAGGAGGACCCGGGTGACTGGCAGTGATCATACTGTGCTTTACATAGCCCAGGTTTTTGGTTGGCTAGTGCTGGATTCCACCACATCAGCATTTGCAGCAGAAGACAATTCTAGTGGAAGATAAAGCACAGATCAGTTTTACCTGTAGTCTCAGAACTTGAGGATATGGGTTGAAAAAATTTGGAACAGGTGAAATCTAGTTGTGTGTCTTCTTTCATAGATTTCACAGAGAAGTGGGGGATGGGAGAATCAGTCCAGCATCTGCAGGTGAAGCCAAGTGGGCAAACTTGGTTCAGTCTGATTTCATTTCATTCTTGGTCACATTCTAGCAAGCATCTGTCCAGTCACATTTGTTCTGTTTAATTTGTGAGCCCTTTGTGAGTGTAAACTGCTGAAGTCTGTGAAATTCAAAATACCTGTAATGGAAGAGAGGGATCTTTTTCCAAAGATAATACTCTTTGGACAGGATCCCACACTTTGATGCATCACCCAGTTCACTTCAGGAAGGAACATCTGCACACATTTGCAAAGGCAACCAGCCTTCTTTCATTAGGTGGCTTTTATAGATCCTAGTTGTTTGGATACTAGGGTGGATCTTCCTGATTTTTCTTTTTTCCTTTTTTTTTTTTGTTTTTGATTACTGTGAGTTGCTCTGCAGAGCCTCATCCATCAGCGCACTCTCAATCCCTTACAGAGGCATTCAAACCACAGACAGTGATTAATGGAGAAATCCTCTGTCCTTACCACCTTTGCACTCCTCCTGCAATATGAAGCTGGCAGATAAAAGGTTTAAGGAGCCAGGTGGAAATATCCCTTGTGCGAATCCCTGGCATCCGGTGAACTGTCAGCTGGTGGGTGTCTGGCGTGCTCCATTCACTGCCTACTTCAGCCCCTCGGTTGCCAGAAACGCTACCTGCGGGACCCCAGAATGATCTTTGCAGAGTGCTGTGCCTGCCCTGCAGTTGGTGTTTGGCAGCATTAGCAAAAATGGAGTGTGGATCTCATGCGATATGATTTTTGCTAATGCTTCTTAACCAGAGACTGGCGTGTTTCTCAGTGCCGTAGCCTTTATTCTGGAGGAGTTCTGAACACACAAGTCCAGTTCAGAAGTAAATGTTTANTTTGAAACATGCCAGCAAAGTGTCCTAAATAATTCACTACTGTGTTCAGTTGGTTGANATCTCTGATATGTTGTTTATATAAGGCAGTATTTTTGTAAACTCAGTTAAGTCTTGTGCCATTCCTGTACAGTGTGGGCTGGAGCTGTGTACTGGGAGGGGGAAGGGAGACAATTTTCCACTTGCCATATAGGGTAGGCAACATACTTGAAATGGCATTGGACCCTTTCTTCAAGTGATGGGATCTCTGGTTAAAACAGGTCAATCCTTTCACTAGCCTAGGGTTCATTTGTTTTCAATGTGTATGAAATTGTGTTTTCTTATTGTTGTTCTGTCTGTTTTACATTTTGCTCAGAAAAACTGACAAATTTAAGAGAAAGGTGATTAGTCAGGAGGAGTTTCAGGCAACAAATGAGTGCAGGTGAGAATGATTTTCTTTATCCAGGACAACCTAGCTGTGGGGAGATAGAATTTTAACTTCCTGTGTGTGTTTCCTGAAGCACCCTTTTTCACAGTGCCTGCAGCCAAGTGCACTCAGGGCACACACGTGGTGTTTCTGTATAAGGCAAACTATGTGAACTGACCAGATTATTTAAGGGGTGGGGAAATAATGGATTTTCTAGCTGATTGTTCATTTTCAGGCCACAGCTGGACAATCCTCTGCCACCTCCCCATCCTCAGTGTGTCTAACATACTGATGTTCTGAAGACTAAAAATCTGACAAGCTTTCAATTATTCTTAGAATCATTATTCTTGCATGTCTTGGTCAGTCATGTTAGAGATCACAGAATCACAGAATGTTCGGGGTTGGAAGTGACCTCTGTGGGTCACCCAGTCCAACCCCCCTGCCGAAGCAGGGTCACCTACAGCAGATTCTTGTCCTTTGTCCAGGGCAGTGCAGTATCTGCAGCTTCAAATGATTGTACAGGTCACTAAATATCCTATAGCTTTAAGGGGAGTATTGCATGGTTACTCGGTTTTATTTGCACTTTGTTCTGGATAGTTGCAGAGAGCAGTTCACCCCTGCTACCAAGTAAGCAAGGCAGAGACGCCTCTGAAGCTGGAAGGGTTGTCTCCCTGGGTACACATTCCCTGCCATCCGTCTCTGACAGGGCGATCTCAGCACTGTTGGGAATGAGTCTGACAGCTCCTGATGATGCTTTGATTGCAGCCTGTCTGAATGCGTGGAGGCATCAGCTTCGTGGTGCTGGTTAGTCACCAGCTTACATGGCTTCAGTGCAGATTTTCTTCCCGTTCAGCACCTTCCTGTAGGTCAGATTTGTTTCACATACGGAGTTTTTACTGCTATCGGTGTTTTCACAGCAACAAATACCTTTACATAAGGGCCCTCCTAATCCCTTCAGATGGAAGCCCAGCTGTACCCAGCTTCTATTTTTTCTGGCCATGGTATAGCCATGGATGGCTTGCACTGAGCATCCAGGATTCTTTAGCCGCTTCACCCATTTCACTAGTAGGCTTGTCTGGGTGTTGTCCTGGACAGAGGGGAGTCACCCTGAGCCAGAAAGTACATGGGGATGGTTGGAAGAGATCCCTCTTGCTGCTCCCACAGATATAACCCAAGTCTCTCCAAGATTGTGGGGGATGTGAAGCTGTCCTGTCAAACAGCTTAGAAATGGTGTTCACCAGAGAAGCTTTCTTCTGTGTTCGCCTCTGGGAAGAGATTCTTTTTTCATGTTGCTTGTTCCAGGCTGGGAACAGCAGGCTCTGCTGCTCCTCCTGCAGTCTGCTTCCCACAAGGAAATAACAGCCGTCTTGGTTGTCACCTGTAGCTGTAATTCTTCACTGCTTCTTTCTACTTCGCTTTTACTTTGGTTATGTTTAAAGACCTCCTTGCCTCGGAGGTGCCATTTCAGTACATTGTTGCATTATCAACAGAGCGAAAGACGAGAGCTGGACCGTCAGCTGTGAAATGTCGGTCTGTGTACCTGCCATGAAAAGCTAGTAGGGTGGATGTGATGGGTTGGCCCTGGCCAGCAGCTAAGTACCCCCACAGCCGCTCGCTCACTCTCCCTGAGGTGGGACAGGGGAGAGAATAGGAAGAGCAAAAGAGCAAAACTCTTGGGTTAAGATAAAGATGTTTAAGAAGTGAAGGGAAAAATACAGAGTGATGCAAAGGCAATCACTCGCCACCTCCCACAAGCAGACTGATGCCTGGCCAGTCTCCGAGCAATAGCTACAATGGCTGCCTTGGAAGACAACCCCACCCCCAATTTTTATTGGTGAGCATGATATTATGTGGTACGGAATGACCCTTTGGCCAGTTTGGGTCAGCTGTCCTGGCTCTGTCCCCTCCCTTCTTCTTGCACCCACCCTCCCCTGCCTACTCGCCGGAGGCGGGCAGCGGGAGAGAAAGCCTTGATGCTGTGCAAGCACTGTTCAGCAGTAGCCAAAAGACTGGTGTGTTATCAAAGTGTTTGAATCACAAATGCAAAACACAGGTGCTGTCAAGTTAATTCCAGCCAGACCTGGTACAACAGAGGTGCTTAACACTCATGTGTAGTAGATCAGAAACTGAGGGTACAGTTTCGTAGTTGGCGTAAGGATCCTGGTGACTCAACAGCAGCTCTCAGCTCCTTCTCCTGTCCCATCACATGTTCCCCATCTCCTCTCATGTCAGCACTAGCAATCATGCAGCCTTGCAAAAACTGAGTTTTCAGCACGTCCTCAACAGTGAGTTGAAGCTGTTACGTAGGCGGGGGGCTGGGAATGTCTGGCTGGGGATGGGGAAGATGACAGAAGTGACCTTTCTGGAATAGACATGTCAGTTTGTGACATAGCTGGGTGGTTCTACTTTATCATTCCTACATAGTCCTAATCTCCCCCACCTCCACTGATTTCCTTCTAAATGACTACTATCATCATGTGGTCTGTAACTCCTACTTCAGCTTTAGAGCAATTAGCTAGAGAAAGCTGTGTACGGGAAAAAGTGCCCAGTGGTTTGGTTCTCTGAAGCTAGGATGCATGAATCTCTCGTTAACAGTCAACTAGAAAAAGGAACTTAATATATACTACAGAACTAGACATAAAAGTTGCTCATTTGTTATGTATTTCAATGCAATATAAGTAGAGGAGATTCATTTTTTACTTTGTGTGTTTTTTCTTAGTGGCTCTCTACATAGGTCTTTAGAACATGATATACAGCGTACAATGTTTTCCAACTTTTTTTTTTTGTTGTTGGTTAAATCTGAAACATGCACAACAATGTGGGAAGGTTTCCATGTAAAGTTCCTCTTCTGAAAAGCCAGCGGTATTGTTGGAATGTCCTTGCCACTAGATGTCAGGGTGCCCTTTGGGTAAAGGGAGCCCTGGAAAGGCCGTGTTCAGCACTGATTTGCTCCCAGCCTGGCAGGTCTCTGACTGGGAGATTATCGAGAGTTTGGCTGGGGCGAGGAGCGGCTGGAGAGCTGGAGAGAACTGTAATGATGTTATGACCCTCTGACAGCACTGGCACCCAGTCTCAAATTTTCTCCAGTACAACGGATATCTTAATTGAATTCCACAGAGCTTGACATAATAAGATAATTAAAAAAAAAGCTGTGTTTTAACTGCAGTTAAACCACAGGTCAGTGTTGGTGGGTTTGTTGGAGAAACCTCTGCCTCTTGTACATGGCTGCGTTTGCTGTGCCAAGTTCTGAAGCACTCAATCAGTCCTTGAAGTGAATTGCAAAGAGGAGACTGGCCCAAGTCGTGACCTTGGAATCTGGCTTTAAATAGTCTGGACTGGCAGTTTGCTGCAGGTGGAAGATCCAGTTAGCATTTAGAAGAATGAAGAGCTCTAATTTTCACTGTTTCACACCAATTGCTTCTTAGTGTAACCCTAAGAAATTCAACTGAATGAAACTTGTGTAATGGTGCTAAGAAACAGGATGCTTGTGTTTAGACTGGAGTTGTTATAGTCATCACAATGTTAAGACTTTTTCTGTTCTTAGTTGATAGAAAGCTAATTTTTAAATTAGATGACTCATTTAAATAAGTATAATGACAATTGAACATCGACTTTATCAGAGCACATGATACTTTTAAAACAATTGCTCAAAACAAACTTTCACGAAGATATCAGCATGTTCAAGTTTATATGTTCTGGTGATTGAAATGGATTATTTCCTCTCTTTCCAGAATAGTTTTTTATACTTCATTCCAAAAATTAAAAAATTCACTTAAAAATATTTAAAATTAGTTCATTTTTAAAAGGAATGTAGTTCCATGTAAATGGAAAGTTAAGTTCAGTGAAACAAATACTTTGTGAAAAGCTGTTTCAGAGAGGGCATTTTTCAACACATTAACTTGTGCAAAAGATATTTGCAAATAGTGTATGATGTGACATGGTTTTTTATCATGTTTTCAGAAGCTAAGTGTAGTATTTGCCACTGGCTAAGCTTTGTTACAAATGACAGTGCTTAAGCCTGTTGGATCAGGACTTGGATCCGTAGGCTTTAATGAAATCTAAGAATTTTTTGCCAAGTTTTACCCACACTCAGTTTGGAGAAGATCTACATCTGCTTTTGGAGGAGAAAGGTATCAGCTTTGCTAGTCTGTCACAGCAGGATATAGCTCTCTTCAGGCTGCCTGCACTGCACATACGCTACTCCTGCACTACTTCGTTTGCACGTAGCCTTCTGATCTGTCATATCTGCGTGCAAGGGCAGATTTTAGAGCAGGGTGATCTAACTGGTGGACTTCCAGTCACACCTGGGCTGGAGCTGAACGTGTATTTTTCCAGGGTATCAGCCGTGAGGGATCTCTGATGCTCCAGCAGGAGAAGCTGTATTTTTAGCATCCTTGTGGGCATGGGGGAGCAGATCCCAGCTGTGAGGAGAGCAGGCGGTGCTGGCAAAGCTGCAGCTGGCACACTGCTTCTTGCCGAGGGGCACCTGGGGGGACTGACCGGACAGCCTCAGGGAGAATGAAGGGAGCAGCAACTGCTTTACTCCGTATAATGTAAGATTTATGGTTTGCTGTAGCAAAAATGCCTCCATGTTAGTTGTGACAGTTTTGAAGTTCTTTGTCAGAGAAAACATCTTGTGTGGATGAAAAGCTCTTCTTTTTTATATCACTACTTTCTTTTGTTTTGTAATAAAGACTCTCTTTTGATACCTTCACCATCTGAATGGCTTCCTTTTGCCATGTCTGCATCTAACTTCAGAAATCTGCTGTAACATCTCCAGCTGTTCTTCAGTATTGGGAAACAGCACCTCTTGTACCCTCCAGGTACCAAACACTGCAGTTCTTGAATCAGGAAGCTGCTTCTGAAACAAGTCCTTTTCAGCAAGAAATTATCCTTTATTCTGTTTGATAGCCTGTTACCCAGCCTGCAGTTTTCACCCAAGGTTAGTAGGTGTGGCAGTGTTCCTAGGAGCGTGTAATGTTGACAGTCCAGATGAAGAGCTGGGGTTTACATCGTCCTCCTTCATAGATCTCACAGGTGATGGGAGGCTGCTGGGCAACTCTTGGATATCCAACAGATGTTCTCAGGCTCCAGTGGCAGGAAAGCTAGACCTGAGCACAGTGTAAACCAGCCCTGAGCGTGTACGATACAGCGTTCAAAAGTGGCGGACACAGAAATGGTCCTGCATGGGGTCACTTTGTCTGAGCTTAGCACTCAGAGAAACATAACTCTGATAATTCTTGATCATTTGAGGGAATTTTCTGTGTTCTGGCAAAATACCCATGAGGCCTCTCGAGATGGTTTTTGACTGGTTACCTGCTGTTGGAGCAGTAGTAAGGAGATGGAACTAAGGCCTTGTTGTTCCCATAATTAATGTAGAGTTGGCAATGTAAGTCGAACTGTTGTCATTTGGCAAACTGACTGACCTCCTGGGAAAGTGTTACAAGGCAGAACCCCAGCAGCTGATCCTTACAATGCTGCTGTCGGTGTCTGTTTTACCATGGAAAGGCATTTAGTTGTCAAGCACAATTACTTTTTTCCGTGTTAGTTTTCTCCCAATTCCTGTTGTTTCTACTGCTTCTTCAGCAGCAAGGGAGACTGCTGCTGCGGTGTGTTTAGTACGGACAGGGAGTGACAGCTTGCAGCATTTTAACTACCACTTTGCTTAGACCTCCTCTGAGCATGGGTTTTACAGTACCACAAAAACCATATGGTAGTATCGAAAGAGCTTTGCCTGAGGGGAAGATGCACAGAACTGGGATCTGGGAGATCCCTTTGGTAAGGGCAGGAAGGTATTGGACTAAAGGGGTGGTTTAAGAGGCGTGAATTCACGCTCTGCCTGCCAGCAGAAGCCACGATTTCGCACACGTTTGCACGCAGGGACTGTATGGCTGGGCACCTCACAACTGCCTGCCGTCGCTCAACAATTGCGAGTACCTCTGCCTTGCCCTTGTTCCCTGGACAGATCTGAGGTCACACTGCTGGAATAATCCCCTTAGCTTATCTTTCTGGCTATATCGTGCCCTGTTTGAAAATTCCTCCCACTTACTTCTCCTTACAATCAGATCACTATAAACGTCTCATTCTTGCTTCAAATGCCCGTCAGAGTTTTAGGCTTGCTTATCCCTCTGACTTGGTCTGCTGTCTTCGTTGCCTTGCCGTCTCCGCTCCCATAGCGTGCTAGTCTTGACACCCTGTTAAGTTCTTTGTCTCTGCTTTCTGTGCTTTTTCCCAATTGCTTTCTTGCAGAGGATTTTTTGCATCTTCTCTTTTCCGCTTCTGACCTCTGAAAAACACACTTACCTCGGTGTCCAGGAGCAGTCTCTTTATAGATGAGTAAAAGATGCTTCAGTAACAGACTGAAACAGTTTCTGAATTTCCCAGTCTACCTTATCTTCCTCTCTGTCTCTGTGATTTAAGATCTGAGAGGTGAGAACTGCCTTTATTGGGGGATATTGCAGATATGAAACATACGATAAGACGGAAACAACACTTTCCCAGTTTGCATGTGCAAATGTAGGTATTGGTACCATAAACCACATGTGGCTTTTTGCAGGTGTTCCCTTTGCCAGGGTTCTGGGCTTCTTGCCAAAACATTTTCTGTCAACCTCGGTGTTAACCAGTCCCTTGCGTTTTGCTTCAGCTTCTCTCTAAATAGGCTTACCCCTCCAGTTAACAGATATCTTTTTCTCTAGCCCTGCCCATTGCACCTGCCTTTGGAAATGTGCCCTGAGAACCCAGTGATTTCGTCTGTTGTGCGCTGTTGCTGTTTGATTAAATCATTGCTTAGTTTCAGGTGGCTGCATTTGCGTGCTGGAGCACTTGATCCTCCTGTTTACTGCTTTTGTATATCGTGGAAGTGTTTGTAAAGCTTGAGGGGAATATCAGAATGAAAGGTACAATATCAGTGTTTGGGATAACAAATGGTATAGGCCATACACTCTCTTCATTCAATGCTTCTTCTGTTTCCACACCAGTGAGCACGATGGACGTAATGTAGTCACAGCATGTTTCCAGAAATCCTGAGATCAGTAATGTAAAATAGGTCTTTGGAATTTTAATAATGGAGAAAATGTCAGTATGCAAACTTGGTGCAGCCTTGTTCCTCCCTTCCCCCAGTTTTACTCCTTTAGACCAGTCTATCTATTTTCTGACCCTGCAGATACAACGTAAGCTGGGGACAGGAAACCCTGCAGAACCTGGCATCGATTCCCCTGCTGTTCCAATAGGATTCACCACCCTACAAAGTAAATGAATATAGGTGTGCTTTTAGACTAGACCTTCAGGATCAGCTCCCATCTCCCTGGATATATCTGGGAAGCTTGGGGACCTTCAACACTGAAATGACTTTTGACATCTCCTAAGAGGCCCATGGCACCCAGAGATCACCGAGTTCTTTCCAGACTGCTGTTTTTCCCCAGCCACGTTCTGGGACGAGTTGTGTGTCACTGGCAATGCTTCAGTCAAAACAGTTTGAAGGCTGTTTTGTGCTACCAGGTGAACAGCAAAGTGTTGAAGAGAGCATGATTCTGACCCACCCTCCTTGTAGAAATGACATTATTTAGCTCATTAAATGATGGTGGTATTTTTTCCATGACATATATTTGTACACTGTGAAGTATATGTCTGGGATTTCAGGGATCAGCTGCCAGATCAGGTATCACAGATCACAGTTATAGGCTAATGCTGCAAATGGGAAATTATACAGAGGAGAGAGACAGATAATTCTTCCATGTGGGTATAAGTAAGTCCATCTTGGCAGCTGACAATTCAGTGACTTTCTTGAGCATTAAACTTAGACAACACTTTTTTTTTCGGTAGTCTCTTCATGTGGCTTGATATGGAGAGCAGTTTGAGACATTCTTCTTGGGACAGAGGTGGGATCAGCGGCTCTCACTGTGGTTGCTGCAGTGGCGTGGTTCGCTCCACAGTAGAGAACTGCCTGTGTAGCTGAGGCTAGCAGCTGATAACCAGTTACCAGCCTCCCTAAGTGAAATTAAATGAGCAGTTACTCAGAGCTGTACTGAACCTATGGAATGAGAAATATTTTCAGTAACAAGTCATGATCAGTTTGGGCTCAGTACCAAGAAAATCCTTACTCATTTGCCTATCAAGGGTGGGTTTTTTTTCCAACAGTTGGTTACCACAAGAAGTGAAAATTTTTCTCCCTCATTTTACATTGAAAATATTCTTGGTCAACAACAAAAAATCATAGTTTATGGTTTTTTTGCATACAAATGCTTATATTGGCACAATCAGAGCACCCGTCTTTTGCTATGGAGAGGGAAATATAATATAAGCCAGAGGCCCCCGAGAAGTCTGCATAACTAGTGACTGAAAGATTATTTATTTGCAGGTAAAGGTGCTGGAGTGATCTGTGTGTGAATTTCTGTCTCCTAGGCTTTACAAAAATTCTAGTACCGAGGCAAACAAAGCTGCCAGAGAAGTAGGGCCTCCCTTCAGTAGTTATTTAGTCTTACTCTAAGAGTGGACAAAATGGATAATAAAGTTTAAGACATAACTTCCAATCCCATGAGCCTATTTTCCTCTCCTTTTTCCTGTGTTGTAGATCATGGTAATTCTTTGTCTTTAGCTCCAGCACAAAGTTAAAAAACTTTATTTTGCTTTTTGAACATTTTGTGGCTTTGTTGCTCTCCTGCCTATTTGAAGATAGTGATGATGAATATGAAAAGCCATTTTCCTTACCCCAGGTACATATGCTTGCTATACAAAACCATAAATGTCGCACTAAGTGCTGTTCTTTTTCTGCCTTGGATCTCATGTGTTACTTTACATGGAACCTGTTTAGCTTTCTTTGTAACTATGGTTACACACAGAGAAGTAATATAATGACTAAGCAGTCTATCTGTTTTAGTTACAGAGCTAGAAGTTGGCCAATTTACCTAACTTTTTGTTTCTCAGCATAGACTCCCCACTGCCTATGCCTTATATACAGCCTAACCTCCTTTCTAGGATGGCATCCTTGATGCAAGTGATGGAGAGAAGGGTTAGGAGATAGCAGCGATCGGGAGATTTTCTTTAACTGATCACGTAAGCAAATAGATTTTTGTCCATTGATCACGTATGCAAATAGCTAGTCTTCAAATGACCTGTGCAACGGTGTTTAACCCCAGAACAGTTATGGATTCCTGAAAAATTGTTCCTACTGAGACTCCCCAGCCAACTTAGGTTTTGTATTCCTCATAGGTAACACATGCTGCAGGTTTATGTTGTTTCTGTGGGGTTTTGTGTGTATTGACAGAACTCAGGCTTCCCTGAGTGCACGTGCCTAAATGAAAAGTGAATGTAGATAAGTGAAGTTGAAAGCCAGTAAAATGGGATACTGTCAGGTGAGGGCAAATGCAAAAGCAGCTGTATCTGCCCTCCTCAGCAGACTTCCTCAGAAATAAAGCAGGGTAAAGGATTCTACAGAATGAAGCATTCTCCATGCTCCAAACCTCTGGGTCAGAAATCCCCAAAATAAGTTAAGGACAAATCGCACTCTGACAGAAGGGTTTCTGGAGTTACAGAAAATGGGAAAGCATGATGTTGAAAGCAAAACAACAAATAAATACTATGTTTTGTATACCCTTTCGTTGCCTTGCCAAAAAGAAAATATATCCCCCCAAAAGTCAGCTGAGTTTTATCAGCTTTGCAAAATGATGAAAGACCGCCTTGTTTTAATTATTGCTTAAGTCACTCCTGTTTATGCCAGTATTTCAAGGATTATGTTTTGATTGTTCTGAAGAGGTAAAAACACTTTCTTGCTGATGAATAAACACTGCCACTTTTAAATATTTGTATGCAAAATGTCTTTAAAGCCATTATGAAATGCTTTCCAAAAGCACTAAGAAGCTGTTTCCCAAAAAGACAGTTTTTCTCTACATTTTCTTTCATGCTAAACAGTCCAAATAAAAAGCCTTTCAGAGTTAACTAGTTTAAGCAATACCAGTGTTTTAGTGTAATGAATAACTTTTTATAGAGGACAATTGCACACAGTTCAATATGCTAGTATTTCTATTTCTGTGCCCCACCAATGCCGGGATTCTAGGGTAGAATTTCTTTCTTTGAGAAAGCTCAAGCGATCAAAACCCTGATTAACCTCTGATATTCACGTGGTGCTCTTGATCTTGAGGACCGAAGCAGTAACAAAGAGTTAATGGCAGCCATATGCTCAGGGTATTGTGGGTACTGCTGACCCAAATGTGAACTCCGCAAGCGAGTGCTGCTAACTGCTGTTTGTTTCAGGTTTGGCGTGGAGATTACTGATGAAGAGTTTGAGCTGCTACTTGACAGAATCCCCCTTGATGAAGATGGAAATGTCAGATACCCCCAGTTCATGGCCAGGTTTGATTCCTGGGATGCAGCATGTGCATTTTATTTCTCATTTGTGAGCAGAATTATCTTTAATCTGAAAGTCTCACATAACATTTCCAGACAGTTTCTCATTTCTTAAGTGTGATCCTTTATGACGTATTTCTTGCAGGGAGTATGCTGATTACATTTTAAATTAGCTGATGTTATGGGTGCACACTGTTTATAATTTAGTTGCTCTTGACATGCTAATTACGTATGTTAGAAGAAAGACTTCAAAGGTATGTAACATACCTTCATGCTTTCTGTAGGCTGGGAAATATGACAGACTTCTAAATAAAAGCTAGTGATTTTCAAAAAATGGTAATAAAAGTACGTAGTTGCTCTCTAAGAACTTGAAGCATATACAGGCCCTATATGTAGTCTGAAGTACTTCTGAAATGGTGATATTGGTTAACAGAAGCTCTACTCAGCCTCCAAGGCCTAGCTGTGAATGAAGAGTTTGATTAAAATAAAGAAACATTGGGCTAGATGGAGATATTTCATTATTTTCTGAAAATTAGGACTCGATCACCAAAACTGCCATGCCAGTAGCAGGGCGGAAGCCAGTGACATTGCTGAGGTGAGTGGAAGTCTTGTGGAATCTGGGACTCGAGAAAGCCATTCCACCCGTGAAATCTGGAGAAGTGATTTCTAGCATTTTCACACACGCTTGCATGTACACATAAGTTAGACTGCTCAGACAGGAATGCAAGCATTTTTGAGTTATTTTGCTGGTAAGGCTTTAGTTTGCACACACACACATGAAGTCTGAGTTCACTGTACTGAAACCACGTGAGGTACCTTCCTGCACTTCAGGCAACAAACCAAGTACTGCAAACCTGATGCGACCGCTCTTCCTTCCTGTTCCACTAATTGCTCTTCCACTCTTTCTTTTCCTCAGTCCTTGTCTTCCTGCTTCGGGAAGCTTTGGGGCTGAATTCAGCTGTGCACATGTTTGCGCACAGGGCTGTCGGATCTGACACAGGGTTCATGAGATGCATGTGACCTGCAAAGGTGTCCCCTAGGCAGTCTCCAAGAGTGTCTCAAATGACCCTTGAATGCATTTGGCTGGGCTCCTGCTCCTCACACACTCTTACTGCCAAGGCCTTCTCTCCAGGTCTTTCTTTTAAAGCCCTCTGACTGGGTTGCAGCTGTCCTGGATTTGGCCGTGCATGAATTTCTGTGAAGTCTCTCAGCTCCAGGACTATTCCCTGGTTGTCCTGTAGTAAGGGTGTGAAGAGGAGACAGAGGATAAACACCGTCTAGCAAAGCTGACCAACCTTTGAGAAACCAAAACCATCAAAATGACAGTATCCAGAGATGCACAACACTGGACCCTTACCTCCTGCCTCTTGCTGTGTCCTCAGCTGCAGTAACCCTCCTCCATGCTTCCTGCCTTTCTTTCTCACACACACATTGCTTCAGCTGCCATGTCCACGTAAATTCTGAGATTAAGAGAAGCTGACATCTCTAAAAGAGGCAATATGCCGCTATCCTTGTGAGTGTGCCTGCCTACACATGGAGAGAGGGCTCCTTCTCAACGGACCTTTGACATCTAGTTTTCCAGGGAAGAAGTGAAGAAACCACCATTAGGGTAAGTTAAGGCCATGTCTAGATCACGCAGTTTGCACGAGTTTCAGCATGCCCTGGAGTCACAGCTCCAGCTTCTCCGTATCAAGAATGAGTCTGGAATATGTTGTGGTTCCTTTCTGGTCTTCCCACTGACAGCATGGTGTGCGGGAAGGAGATGCGTTGGTAGACCTGTGTCCCTTGAATGGAGGTATGCTGTAACCGCAGTACGCAGCTGGGCCAGGAGTCTGCAGCTGCTCCTGGGTGTCTCAGTTTAGACGTAGTTTCAGAGTATTTCTTGCTTCCATGGACCTTTCTTGCTCATTTTCTCTTAGGGCAGGAAAAAGCTTGCTGCTTCATTCTTTTCATACCTGTTCATCTTTAAAGAACTTCTATGAAACAGGAAGTTAAAAGAAGCTTTTAGGAAAATCTAAGATATCTCATTAAAATGGCAATGAAGATGTTTCATTTACTGAAATAACATTTTAATTGAGAATTTGATTTAGTACAAATTAAATGTATTCTTTAACCTCAAATAAAGTGTTACTTTGGTTAGAAAAGAGCATTCTGGAAGATGTAAGTCAGTCAGACTGAAAAATGACTGTGCATTGGCTTGTGATGACTTCCCCTTTCACGTAGTCATCTGTCTCCCTCATGCCTCCCTGGTTATTCACCAGGTAGGCCTGAGGCAAACCATAAAGGTACAGGGTGAGCCCCAGGAGATTCAGCATCTAAACAGCATGTTTGTTCCCAGTCTCATATTAATGAGAGAAGAACTTAAAGGATTGCATTGACTGGAAGCAGAAGATAGTTTTTGAGCCTGAGGGAATATAATCAGTAAGGATAATGTGGAAACTTTTGTTCACAATCATAGATAAACCATACAGAGGTTTAGTGTAGCAAGAACAGTAAGATCTAACTTCTTTTTCTATAATGGCATTTCATAGTAGCAAGGATGGTAAGTGGATTAATAAAAGTTATGAAGAATCTGCTGTAGGTATATTAGACATAAGTGAGACAAGGTTTCTACAGAATGGTTGTATTTTGTGTATTACCTTAGCAACATTAGAGAAGGCTTATGTGCTCAAAGCTGGCCTGTTACCTCCAACAGTATCGCTGACCTAATGAAAGATATCCATAGACCATGTCAGTGTTACCCTAATGCTGTAATATGCGTGCATCTGATATTAGTCATGCACACTTTAGACTTTAATTAGCCGTGCTATGGTGGCATTTACTGCTCATACACTCCACGAGGAGGAAGCTACCCCAGAGAGCAGATACGTCAGTGGCTTGGCTCCTACTGCCCAACCTGAAAACCGCTGACTGTAGCAGTAGCAGGCTGTTTGCATGCATGAAGTAGAAAGATGTCATGGCAGAATCAAAGCACTGGTTGCCTGCTGCTGACCTCTTTCCCCTCACAGTATATTCACAGAGGGAAGGGTTTAGACTGGTTCAGTTTTCTTGATTTATGTTTAATAATAGAACTTTTTATTTCTTGCCTCTTACAGTGGTGCTTTGTCGTCACGGTTGCTTTGTCAGTGGCACAGCTGGAACTGACTGCTTCAGTACTTGAAGGAAGATTATGCTGTGTTCATTCCTCGTGCAGTACATGCAGAAATAAATTATATACGCCAGTTATGTTGGGTTTGAGAAGTGCTCAGCATTGACCCTGATGGCAGTGAAAACTGGTTAAACCCCCTCCTAAACTTTATCTCTTCGGATTCAACACCCCCATAAGAAATACTTTTGAAAATCTTAAGTAATTTGCCTTGACAAATGTGTTTATTCCGATACTATAAAAAGGGGAAGTTAGAGTGCTAAAATATTGTGTGGGCTATTCCCAGCTGATAGCTTCATTAGGGAATGCTGACACCAAGTCACTTGGGTGAAAAGCAGAGCACCATGTAACTCTGCAGAATAGTTATTTTGCCTTGCAGATGAGTGTTTTAAAGGCTGCATGGTTTTGATGATGCCGGTTGAGAAGCTGTAGTGTCACCTGTAGACCCCAGTGAGCTAGGCATGGTTCAAACATACAAAGGTGCAACAGTCGTACTGCAGAGCACACACGTTAGCTAAGCCCTGTGTAGTTTGCTGTATGATTCGTACACTGGTAGCTACAAGCTGTACTAGACTTCAGACATGGTTTGTGACAACAGGCAGGAATGATTAAGATAGAAAGGATCAATGTCAGCTTTCAGTGCTGCATCTGAGAAGGAGTTAAGGCGAGAGGCCAGCTACAGGTTAACACTTAGCCCCATCCTCCCAAAACCTATGTGCCCTTGAATCTCCC
>Ga0065711_1005299_pt1:35000-38591 | contig 38591 bp, 25 predicted proteins | sample Hoacrofraction12_FD_59098 | JGI IMG/M metagenome (GOLD analysis project Ga0065711, IMG submission 59098) | Hoatzin crop microbial communities from Cojedes, Venezuela - Epithelial fraction 12 v2 (version 2) | ecosystem: Host-associated > Birds > Digestive system > Esophagus > Crop...
AGTTTTGTGAAGCTGGTAGCTTATCAAGTGTGTGTTTCATTTGGGAAGTTCTCTGGCCTACCAGCCTTACCTGCAAGAGCAAAAGATTGTTTCCACAGGTAGCAGTGACTTGCAAGTCTGTGCGTAAAGGGAAGTTGATCTGTAAGTGGTGTCAGATGCCTTTTGTAATCAGTTGCCGTTGTGGCAGGTTTTATTTTCGTGCAGTAATTCCTTTGTGTGAAGCACATCAGCTGCATTAAGTGTCTTACCCAGTAATGACTTGTGCAACCAAACAGCTCTGCAAAAGACGTGGTCTTCAGCTGATGCAGACAATGTCCTGGGCAAGCCAATAGGTTTCAAGAAGCAAGAAGTGTCCCAAACCCAGCCCGACCCCAGGCATGATCCGCCAATGCAATATTTATTTAGCGGCCTCTGGGGATTTTCAAGGCACATAACGAATTTACCTTCTGCTAGATAAACTGTGTGAAGAGAAAGAGACTTTGGCAACATTTTCAGTTGCTTAAAACAACCCGCAGGTGCGAAGGTCGTGTTCATCACTGGTGCGGTACTTGCAAGTTGTATGCTCTTCAGTGGGATGTTTGTAGCCGTGGTATTAATGCCTTGGGTCTAATTCCGCCAGTTTTGATGTTGTTATGGACCATTTATGAACAAAGGCATTATGCAACGTAAGAAAGGATGGCAATATCTGAAGGCACCATGGGAGCATTTTTGCTTCAAAGGAGTATGTTGGTGGGGTGGCGTCAGGAAACAGCAACGGCCCAGCCGTGGGTTTCTTTTTTACAGGAAATTCTCCTTGCTCAGTCAGAACGCGTGAGAAGACTTATAGTTTAAACACTTTGCCATTTGAAGTCTCTCTTCACAGTTTGCAGAGAAACTAAAATAAACCCCTATCACCACATCACATAGCTCATGGAACACTGCAAAACCTAGACAGAAAAAAATTACTTAATGCTGGATTATGGGAAAAATACTTTGCAGACCAAAAGGAGAAAAAAATCCAGAACACGAGGATCCGCAAGAAATCCAACTGCAGTTTTAGGGCTTCTCTCCTGGGCTGTTCCTTGCCTCTCCCTTCACCTCTGGCAGCACTTTAAAAGCTGACATTGGCTTCTTTGTGATTCCCGGGTTGTCACCACTTTGGTGGGATGATCACGAAGCTGAGGCTAAAGCTGTGCAATATAGCAACTTTTGCAAACTTTATTGGTAAGATTGGAGGGGAGCCCCCTTCAGTGAGGTGCAGCCCATCTTACAGCCAGGATCCATCACCAAACCCGGTGTGTTTGTACAGACAGATCCTCATTCAGTGACCCTCTGTGCAAAAGGGAGAGGTCAGGGCCGGTGCCTTATGAGAGGACCACGCGCATTGCAGTCTGTTGGCCTGTAGCATAGCCAAAACCCGAAGTGTTCCATCCTAAAATGCCCACTGCCTTTTTAGGAATATTGATCACCTTAAAACAAAGACATTTCTAAGGAATAAGCATTCCTTTGAGTTTTCAAGGTGCAAATCTCTTCAAGATTTGGCAGCCTTTGGTGTTTTCAGTAAATATTTGTCAAAATGTTCAGTCTGAAGATTTTTTTTTTCTTTTGCCTTCATCTTTCTGTGTCTTAAAATAAACAGTAGGTTCTCAGATGGCTTTACAACCATGTTTATTATAGACCATTTCAGACATAAAGAGTGCGAGTCCAGAGGAGGCCACAAAAATGGTCCGAGGGCTGGAAGCCCTCTCCTGTGAGGACAGGCTGAGAGAGTTGGGGCTGTTCAGCCTGGAGAAGAGAAGGCTGCGGGGAGACCTGATTGCAGCCTTCCAGTACTTAAAGGGGGCCTACAAGAAAGATGGGGACAAATTTTTCAGCGGGGCCTGTTGCAATAGGACAAGGGTAATGGGTTTAAACTAAAAGAGGGCAGATTTAGATTGGATATAAGGAAGAAATTTTTTTACAGTGAGGGTGGTGAAACCCTGGCCCAGGTTGCCCAGAGAGATGGTCGATGCCCCATCCCTGGAAACATTCAAGGCCAGGTTGGACGGGGCTTTGAGCAACCTGATCTAGTTGAAGATGTCCCTGCTCACTGTGGGAGGGTTGGGCTAGATGGCCTCTAAAGGTGCCTTCCAACCCAAAGCATGCTATGATTCCATGACAAGAGGCACAGTGTGGCTGATATTTCTGAGAGAAGCTGAGAGAGACCAGGGCGTTGTTAGAAAGCGCAGGGGAATGATGGTATGGTGAGATTTCACACGGTGGGATGAAGATTTCATATGTTACGTACATCTGTTGATGTTATCTTAGTTTGACCTGCCTTGAGATTTCGAAAGAGAAGTTCACTTTAGTCTTCCCAGCTTTATCTTTGCTTCTTTTTAGATTCTGCTCACGGAACCAGCGCATCAGTCAGACCCCTACACCGTTTTAAACTTCTGCACTCCTTCTGAACCTCAGACAAGTTTGCAGTGGGACTTGAGTCACCTATGGGCCTTGTGGTGGTCTTTTTCTAAATAGCCAGAATATTTCTTTCTTGCTAAAACAATGAGATTGTAAAGGGGTGTTTTTGTGTATTAGGTTGTGATTTCACTTGAAAGTCATGTTTAATCTCTACACGTATAAAATTTCTGCAAGGAAATTTCTTCTATTTTGATGACGTTAGTAAAGAATTACGGCAAGACCACAGCATTAGGCTTTTTTGTCTGTGTTGTGCATAACTGAATGACCGTTTTAAGCACGCTTCCTTTTTTATTACAAAAAAAAGATATTGAAAGCAACGGCCAGGAATTTCAACAAGCAAGAAAGAGAAAGTGATATTCAGGTTATTTTCTGCCCTCTGGCCCCGTGACCTTACCAGCCTGTGCTGAGCCGGTTTGGTTACCACTGGAGGAAAAAACAAAATCCATTCCCGGTCTTGGAATGGCTCCAAATTGGAGCGCACGTTCCCTGCTGAAGGTCACCTGTTTCAGGGTTTGTTTTTTTATCCCCGCTAGATTCTGGTTTGCCCTTAACAGAACTCCACAGCGAAGCGTTTACTGCCTTTGTCCCTATATTGACAACACCTTTTGACTGAGATGTCCAAGAGCTGGCAACATACGCTTTAAACGGCGGACGCTGGGCGCTGACATTTGTTACGGACCTTTTCAGAGGGCCGTGCGGAGCCGTCCTAACCCGGGGAGAGCGGCTGGCTGGCTGTGGGAGCTGACGGAGTGACAGATCACTTGACCTCAGCCACCGCAGCCGTAAGTCGAGGAGGAAGCGCAGCGCCTGGCGGGCAAGCGGAGGACGCCTTGCAGCTCCTCCAGAAGTTTGCGGGGAGTTTTTAGGTCGGGGTTAGGCTTCGGAACGGTTCTTTTGGGTTCCTCTGGGACGGCGGCGGGCGGTGTGGTGCGGTCGTCTTGCGCCGGTGACCGGTGGTTGGAGCTGGGCTGGCCGGGTGGCCTCCGGGGCAGAAGCAGAAGGGCTGCGTTCCTCCTCGGAGCCCCCCCGGGCAGCTCCCGCACCGTGTGCGGTGACAGGGGACGCCGGGGACGCTGCTGCTGCGGGGGCTGCAGGGGGCGCCGCGGCCTCGCACCCCGCATCCCCGCATCCCCGCACCCCTGCATCCCCGCACCC
>Ga0065711_1028908_pt1 | contig 38591 bp, 18 predicted proteins | sample Hoacrofraction12_FD_59098 | JGI IMG/M metagenome (GOLD analysis project Ga0065711, IMG submission 59098) | Hoatzin crop microbial communities from Cojedes, Venezuela - Epithelial fraction 12 v2 (version 2) | ecosystem: Host-associated > Birds > Digestive system > Esophagus > Crop | place...
GGGGGGGCCGCGGGGGCTGTTGCCCCGGGGCCCGCCTCGTCGGCCCGACCCCGGCGCGGTTCCTTCCCGGCGCCGGTGGAGGACGGGGCGAGCTCCTCCGCGGGCGCTGACCGGCTGCTTCCGCCGAGGAAGGGCGAGACCGGGAGAAGGAGCTGCCGGTGCCGCCGGGCCGGCCGCGCTGCTGGGTCTGAAGGCGCGGGGCCGGGAGCGGGCCGCCTTGGCGGGGACGTTTGTTAGGGCAGTCCTTCCTTTTCACCTCGGGCCCGAAGTGCCGTTTGCCTGCGGGTCCTGATGATGTCCAGAGGTTTCTTAAGGACTTTTTCCTTTCTCTGTGTGATTGGAAACGGGAAGAAAAGGTTGAGGTGAGGAAGAAGCACGTAAAAGTTTCAGTCAGGGTTTTATTTTTGGACGTGGTTAGTTGGAGCGTTTTAAGCGTCAGTTTGTTTTTATCTTACAGCAGACAAGAACTTAACGCACATTTTGTTTCTAGGTAGTTTATGTGCATTGCAATATTCCTGTGGGTTGAAATTCCATCTTTCTGTGAGAGGCTCCCACCGTGAGCAGAAGGGAACAACTACAGCAAGCGGCTGTCGCGCCCGCGCCGACCGAGGGTCCGGAACATGCGTTTGGAGCAGCGCACACCTCGAACCTGCTGTGGCCACGCTCGCCTCCCTACCGGGGAGGCTCTTGGAGGGAAATTCCCAACCGTTTTGTAAAACCAATTTTTCTTTTCTGAAAGAGTACACACAAAAATTGATCACTTATGGTACAACCTCATCCAAATACAGAAAATAGACTGCAAACCCATTTTTGTACAATTTTACAATTTGCGTGAATGAAATCGAGTGATTGATGGGACACCCCCCCCAAGTGGTTTGAAATTCAGCGTTGTGTTGTTCTACTTAGCAATGAGAAGCCTTTTGGAAAACTTCTGGTCTTGCGGCTGGCAGACCCTGTGACTTACCGCCAATTTAGTTCTCATTTTGTATTGCCCTCAAAATTGAAATGTTTAACACTGTGTAAGCTAATGGTTTTGTTTAAATAATTTGATTAACCTGTACAAGAATGGTCAGACAGCTCAGTTTTTCAGATGGTGGTGTAGCTCTATTCAGATGCACCTGAAGAAAGAGACATGATGATGGCAAGAAAGAGCATTAATCTGGGATTTTATTCTAAACTCCTTAAATATATTTAGTGTAAAAATGATTTTAATCATGGCAATTCAATAAAGTGAACTGTTTTGTAATATACGACAATTTCATAGAATCACAGGATGCTTTGGGTTGGAAGGGATCTTTAGAGGCCATCGAGCCCAGCCCCCCTGCAGTGAGCAGGGACAGCTTCAACCAGACCAGGTTGCTCAGAGCCCTGTCCAACCTGGCCTCGAATGTTTCCAGGGACGGGGCCTCCACTGCCTCTCCGGGCAACCTGTTCCGGTGTTTCACCACCCTCATTGTAAAAAATTTCTTCCTTATATCCAGTCTGAATCTACCCTCTTTCAGTTTGAACCCATTACCCCTTGTCCTGTCGCCACAGGCCCTGCTGAAAGGTTCAAATCATGAGTTTCAAATCAGTTCGGTCTCCCTGAGGGTTTCGTGAGCGTCTTTATTGAGAATAAAACGCATTCAGTTGTCAACTGGAAATGTGAGACTCATCCTGCACCTTCCAGGTGTCTGTGTGGAGGAGGTAAGGGGAGAAGGGCCCTCCGCTGCTTCGCCTGCGGTGGCTCTTAGTTTCTGCAGGTGGTGTCATGCTGCAGGGTGTGTAGCAGAGGTCTTGCAAGCAGTTTCTCTCCCTTCACCTGAAGATCATAAAGAAGACAGAAGATCTGTACTGGTCTGTGTCTTGATTTTTGAAATCTTGTTTGTTTACCTCTGCCCAGATTGGAAAGATCAGAGAACACAATCCCAGAGTACTGGCGTCCTTTTGCGGAGCTGCGGTTGGCCTTCCAGGTTTGTTTTGTGGAGCAGCAATAAGTGATCAGGTGCTTTCAGTGTAAATGGCTTATTTGAGGAGTACGTGTGAGCCCTGCCCGTGCTGATGAGGGCATGGGTGACACTGTTCAGAATCCTCAGACAAATGGCCTCTTCATTCACAAGCACCGTGTGTTTTGGGGTCTTGACTTTCTTCATACACTCTGTGCCTCCCGGCTTTCTGATGCTTCAGACTTTGCAATTTAAATATCCTGAGCTGAAATCTGGCCTTCCTGTACATGACTTGGGAAAGATAACTCTCAAAATGAAAGCTTCTAGTACTTTTCTCCAGAGCTGCTAAGGTGTACTCACTCTGGTGTAGGTACAGGGACAACTCCCTAGCTAGAGACAAGATATGCCCAGCACGGAATGGGACAAATGTGGTTAAACATTGTGGGGTTTTACATTGCTTTTGATATTTTCCTACATCCGACGCCTGCTTTATTTGCACTTTACAAAAACTATTTTACATCTCAATGCCATTGCTCTGCTGTAACATTTTTATCGCTGTGGACCTCTGAGGTGAAAATATTCTCTGGCCTTGCTTCCAGAGACCCTTTTAAATGAGAAATGGGGAGGCAATGTTTATCGCTAGAGGAAAATGAAGGCGATGTACGTAATTAGAAAGCCATGTAACATACAAGGAGAAATCTGTGTAAGCGAAATAATAATCTGTATTCTGAAGGTCTGCATTTTTGTAATTTTCACACAATTATGCATACCAAACTCATCAGCATTTGTTCTTCTGTGACTAAGGCTAGCCTTAAAAATGCTCAGTTAATCAGGAGTAATTATGATAAGGCAGCACTCCGCTCTACGTTACCAAATATATTTACTTGACTAAGTGGGGCTAAAGCGTTTCTCATATACCACTGCTGAATGTAGACCCAGCCTACATTTGGCCCAGTGTGCTTTTTCACCACTCGTTGAAACGGCTCCGCGTGTCTGTGAATGTCCACTGAAAGAGGTGGCCTGTGGTGGCCATGGAGCGTAGCAGGACCCTTGAGTCTGCGGCAGAAGAATTATATATAGAAGATGTATTAAGGGAGTTATGTTGCATAATTCTGATCGGCAAGCATTCACATCTTAAAATCCGTAATAGGATCAGTGGAAGTTAAGTAATGCCATCCAGATTAGTCGGTCATTGCAGAACTTAAGTGACAAATTCTTAGTTGAGGTTCTGACTCCTAAATATGAAAGTTTTGAACTCTGCCTCCACAAAACATGGTGATGCTTGTATTTGTATCTGGATGCTAATGATAAATTTACAGAAAACGGAGGTCGGATGGACGTTTGGCCATTTGGAGGAAAATTACAGAATAACAGAATCGTAGGGGTTGGAAGGGACCTCTGTGGGTCATCTAGTCCAACCCCCCTGCCAAAGCAGGGTCACCTACAGCAGGCTGCACAGGACCTTGTACAGGTGGGTCCTGAATATCTCCAGAGAAGGAGACTCCACAACCTCCCTGGGCAGCCTGTTGCAGTGCTCCGTCACCCTCAGAGGGAAGAAGTTCTTCCTCATGTTCAGACGGAACTTCCTGTGCTTCACTTTGTGCCCGTTGCCCTTGTCCTGTCGCTGGGCATCACTGAAAAGAGTCTGGCCCCGTCCTCTTGACAAATTACTACTGGTCATTTGGGAATTTCTCCTGTAATACCTTTCATTCAGAATCCTAGCGTGAGTTAGACATTGGGTGGTCATTACACATATCTTAGTAAGGATTTAACTAAATAAACTGAGCTGATTAAATCTAGATTAGTATTTCAGCAAAGTCAGATTTTGTGAAGTTCTAACCAGAAATCCTGTTATTGCATACAAAATAAAAAAGTTGTTTGTTCTACTTCATGCTGCTGTCTCAGAAAATGTTTTCCAGCAAGATACAAAACTATGTTAGAGTCAAATCTGTATCAATTCCAATATATCTGAGATGGATCTAACTCATCAGAGTATCAGTGTTTCATAAATTATTCCAGTTAGTGATATGTAATAACAGAACTTTTTATACTGGACAGAAAAATGCCAGCAATTGCTGCAACATGTTGGAAAAATGGAGACCCAGGTGAGAGAATGGGGGACATCTTGTGTGTTTTCAGACGTGTCAGATGTTGTACCTTTGACGAGGCTGACGTGCACAGCAGTCGCAGGGGTGATCTGTGGTATTGGTTGTTAAGTAATTTTATTCTGTCCTTTTTGAGCATGCTCACAGGATGTTTTGGGATAAGCATATGTTTGGGTTTTGTGATACCTTATCTGCCTTAAGGTTTCGCCAGCTAGGGCAGCGTTGCCACTAACAGAAGCAGCCTCACCTTCTTCCAGCTCTGCTCCCTTCCCTATCTTGCACCTTAGGTGGCCCGGATATTTCTGTGTTGAGCAGTGAACTGCACTGGGATATTCACCGAGATTAAAACTAGTGTGGGAAGTAAAAACTGATCAGACTTTCAGTATTTCCAGTTAACTGTGCGACTAGATAAACACCCATGCTTGCCCAAGAATGGATAACGTGGAGGGGAGGGGGCAAGAAAATGGTGGCAGTGCAAAACTGCTTTTCATGGAGGCAGTGGCCATTTGTGCCAACCTAAAGGGTGGCTTGGTAAAATACCACACAATTTGGGTAAATAAAAGGAAGAAACCAGACAATCAAAGTACACTGAAAATAACTGCAATCTCTTTTCTTTGCTAATGATTATGTTCAGAAGTAAATATTCTGTGAAGAACATGCAAAAATCTTATTTAGAATCTCGTTCTGAATTTAATATAATCTTTCATATGTTTCTTTTTTTTTGGCCAATTATTATCGATAGCCACATAGAAAATCAGACCCCAGGATCTTCCAAAGGGAAAGTCCCCAATATATTCAGAAATTACAGTGGTGCCTGCTGGCCGGCAGCTGGGGACAGATTCATTGCAGTCATTTCAGTCTATATAAAATGGGAACCGGAGACACATTTCTGTTCCATATGCAGAAATGCATTGTCGAGGGGAAACTGCGGTCTAAAGCGCCGAACACAGAATGACCCGTCAGCAGTTCTGGTTCTCCTCTCAGCCCTGCCACCCCTGTGTTGTGCGATCTTTGGCAACTCATTTAAAAATCTGCGGGGTACGGCACGACTGAACGAGAGCTTGCAATGTAGTTGAAGAGATCTCAGCTGAGACGCTGTGGTCTGTTGTATGCAGACTTTTAATTCATTTCAGGGCACAGCTGGGAGATTAGTTTCAACCTATCACTGCAGGGAGTTAAAGCGAATGTGCTTCTTTTGCAGTAAAATGAACAAGGAGTATTTACACAACCATTTAATATGTTCAGCCATGAGGAATTAGGTTCCTACATCACTCAGCTTCCATGGGAGGACCAGTTGTACTCCACCCTGGTTTCTCTCATGTCTAGAAAGGAGAATGGAAATATCCACTTTATTTTTAAAGGTGCCTCAGAGATTCAAACGGATATGTAACTCTCTCAAGCTTTTCCATTCCAATAGAAGCAGAGAGGAATCAGGAGTGGATGCGCAAGGTCTGAATGGAGTGTTAGCTCCAGCGCAAGTGAATGTTGCACGTAGTCTTCAGAAAACAGACTGCGTGGTGCCAGGATTGCAAAGAGATAACTTCCCTTGCACCACTTCAGGTGCCCAGTTACTCCACTGTCTTCTTCCACCGTGCTTATTATTTCCATTTTATTGAAACTGTTTCATTTAAAAGAATGTTAAAACCTGAGACTTTCTCTGTTGTCCTTGTTAATTTTCCTACAAATGGGCTTGTGCCGCAAACTGTTGTGACAACTAAGCTGTATGTGCCGTTATTTCTAGGACCCACACAGAGTTGTGCTAAATTAACTAATGGCGTGATTATACTATCAAACAAATTCAGTTAAACTGTTATATGTGCACGCTGCCTCTTGTAGAAAAGCTTTAAGTCACGGAAGGAGAACAAAAATTTAAAAAAGCAATATAAACTAATTAAAAAATCAAGCATCCAGTATAGAAGGGGTTTTTTTTGTATTTATATTGCATGTTTCCATTCCTCCTTCCTTACTGCAAAGCAAATTCATCCTTTTGTTTAAAAAATCCCTTTCTTCTTAAATGGAGATTATGAATATCATTTTAGAACTGTAGTGTACTTCAGATCTGGGCTATTATTAATTCCAGTTGCCTGAGAGATTTTTCTTTGGCCCAGGAAGGTCTTGAAGCAAAGTCCTCTTGCTTACTTCCCCAATTGAAGCTCATCATGTGTAACCCTAGAAACTCACTGCTTCTACTTACCAGCACTCGGACTAGGACCTATCTCTGGTTTAGTGACGAGCTTAGACCAGACACCCGACTTTTAGGTGGCTAAACGAACCCTACTTGCGAATACTTTCTAGACTTTAAAAAATGATCAGGCTAGCAAATTGGTAGAACACTCTAGGCTCTCTCACATCCCGAATTGCCCTGATGTCTCTCAGCTGAGAAACAAAACAAGGTCCTGGTTAGCAGTGTTTATTAAAAGCCCTGTGGCACTTTTTGCCCGAGCTGACTATGGATGGGTAATCACATCCACGATTACATAACGAAGACAAACATTTCACGGCGTTATGAGCTCTCCTGCTGTGAAGCATAAGCCACCCACCAACTGCCTGATTTTAGGAAGAACCCTCTCTATTACATAAGTGTTCAGTATGGGGGTTTCTTGCACCTGCCTCTGAAGCATCTGGTACTTGTCACCTTCAAACACAGGATTTGAGACTCGGTGGACAACTAATCTGAGCCAATCTGGCAATTTTTATGTAACTGAAGGCTCCCTGTGACAGGAGGACGTGTCATAGTTCTCGCAGATGTATCTGCTGAGTTCCCAGGGCTATTTGAAATGTGTATTGTATGTTCTTCCTTAAAAGTTCATTTTTAAGCTGCTTGATACAAGGTAATACTGTAGGAATTGCTATACAAATGTGCAAACGAGTGGGACTGTATTCATATGTGTGATTGTGGGTGACTTTTAAGTACGTTTCTGTTCATGAAGAAGCAATGAATTGCTAGCAGAGAAAGTGGGAGTACTATTACATAAGTCGGAGCTATCCAGGATATCTTTAACTCATTCTCATATGCTTTGTGCCTTTTTCCTTTCTTCACAGAAAGGGCAGAACAGGTGTAGCTATTTAACATCGGCCGCATCTCACATTCCTCGGTACAGTGTTTAGCTAGTGTGGATTCTTGGTTGCTTTCACAAGCAGATAACACAAATGCTACCAAAATGCTTGTGAAAGAATTTACACAAGAGATCTGTATCGGGGGATTTTGTCATTTATAGGACGAAAAATTTTAGATACCTTCTACTGAAGCAACACCTCTGGTTTCAAAGCCATCTTCAAATCCTAGATAAGAAGCCTGTTATTTTCATGAGAATGTATTAGGCTCTGGGATGGTAAATGGTCATGTTTAAATCAGAGTATTTTGTTTCTAGCCCATATTTAAATCTCACTGAAGTTTCTGAGAATTAAGCACATGCATAAAGCTAAGTGCATTCTTGACTGCTTTGCAGCTTTAGGGTAGTGTAACTTGCTGCCTGTGTTAAAATGCATCGAAGCATTTCCAAGAGTGTCGTAGGGCACAGCAAAACAGTGAAGCGTTTTATTGTGGGACATTAACAATACCGTATCTAATTGAAATGTAATGCTCTTTAAATAAAAAATTGGCAGCATTAGATGCTGTATACGTGTTCCTTGGTAATGATATTTAATATAGTAAACATCAGATTAATCTGAAGCTCTCCAACCAACAGACTTTGTGAAAAGCTCTCCAAACATTTTCATCCATCGCTGTGGGTTCCAAATGTATCGGCTCTTTGTCTTTTTCCTGGTTGCACTGATTGCAACTGTCACTGAGTCACACAGCTTGCTTTGGGTCTGCAGCCAAGCTGATTACAACAACAACATCTTGTGAACCAGAAAAAGGTAGTCTCAGATCTCAAAGAGAGCTGAATTGGAAAGAAAATAGACACTCCAAATCCATCTAAAAAGAGTGGACTTGGAAAGTGTTTTTGCATTGTTCTCACTACTTTCTCAAGAAAGAACTTATCAATGATGAAATTAATTCTTTCGAGTCATCACAGGCGGCTACAAGTGAAAAAGATGTTGAAGGTGTCTGTAGTGTTAGCAGATATGAAAGCAGTACCTGTCAGTGCGAAGATCACAGACACAACAGGTTTAGGGGCAAATGTGCCGAAATAATTTCTTAGTTACTTTCGGTGTATTTCAGTGTTGTTTATTTCTCAGTAAGAGGACTGCTTACCAGCTGTCTAGGAATATTTGACATCTCCAGGGTCTAAACAATAAAACTAACAAATCTCTTTATACAGTAACATTTACAGGTATGATCTTTATACAATGGATGGTAAACATACCAAGTAGGAAAGAACTAAGCTGTTGTCTTTTGGGGTGCCCTGGAAAGCACTATTATTAAAAATAGTATGACAGCCTTTGTGGCTGACTGACTAAAAAGTTTTCTCTCTATCTTCCACAGCACAGCATGGCTCATGTAAATCATTGGGGAAAAAAATACTTGAGTTCCCAATGTTTGAACTTGTAAATATTCTACTCGCCTGAATTCAGTGGGGGCTGGGTATATAGATAACTTTCAAGAGTTTCAGTCCATCTGGTGAAACACCAATTCGAAAATGAAGTTTTGCATTAGATAAGCTAAAAGTATTCTAGAAGGTAATAAGGAGCAAGACATTAATCTGATGTATGTGGCTCCGCTGACATGATCACCTATGTTATATAATTTTTCTTCGTGTTAGGACAACCCAACTTGTTTCTCCTCCATACTCACAGTGGGAAGCTGTTCTCTGTCTTCATTCCCCAATTAGGAGAAAACATCCTAATTTCCAACCTAAATTTATTTATAGTCAGATTATACCCAGGTGTTCTCATGACAACACTGCTAGCTTAAATAGTTATTTTCCTGCTTGATATATTTATAATCCATCATGATATCAATCCTCATGCTCTAGATGAATCAGACCACAATCTTCCGTGTTCTTCTCATATGCTAGGCTGTCCATTTCCAACACCAGCTGAATAGCGCATCTCTGCAACTTCTTTAGCTTGAATTCATCCTCTTGAACATGAAACACAGGAATTGTGTGGAGTTGTTCATACGAGGTATTAGCAGGGTTATGCACTAATGGCATTAATGCTTCCGTGTCTCTGGTATAGCCTATGAATGCATTTCTCTTTTGCTTTGGTTATAGCAGGTTGGTAACTCAAATAGTTTTGTATCCAGTTAATGTATACATGTCAGTCTCCTGCTGAGTTGTCTCTAGCTGAGGAGCTCAGATTTTACAGTAAAACTTCTGTTCCTAGTTTCTAAATGCTTGATTTTGACCTTTGAATTTCACTTCATTTCTGTTTGCCAGTCCTGAAAGTTACCCAGTTTTTCTGGTGCGATGTCCTCCTTTGTTCTGATCGCTTTGCTTTGTCAGTCCCACACATAACCACAGATGTTTTCTGTGACATCTACATCCATCCAGATGCAAACAAGACTGATCCCAAGAGCAGTGCTAGAGGAGCTCCGCTAGCTGCCTCTCTCCAGCTTGATGCTTTGCTTTCAACGTTTGATGAGAAACATCTGCACTTTGTAAGGTGACATGGAGACCGCTGCTCCTACAGGTATTTTTAAATGAGATTTTAAGATGCATTTTGTAAATGGAAAAAGTAGAGGCAGGATAACTGGGGTTTTTTTGTCAAAGAGATTAGAATCCTCATTCAAGAGCTTAAAGCTATTTTGGTCCGTCAAAGTTCCCCCTGCTCCCTCAGACTGCTAACATCTGCAGGCAATTCACTGGTTTGTATGAGAGCATTTTAGCAACTTCAGAACAATTAAGGGCAAATAAACGATATTAATATTCAGATTAAGTATAAAGAGAATCTAATTTCAATGCTTCATTTGATTTAGAATTCAGATTAGAAGGCATCAGAAAACGTACAGCTTGTCTCCCCTTTTATCCAAGTTTGAATAAAAACTATGAAAGTAAAATAAAAGCCTGTGTGAGAAAGAAGGTCACCAGGTTCATTCAGATACAGAAATTTGAATGCATCTTGGAACAGTAAGGCAGAAACCATACTTACTGTCAGTTTAATCTGCAAATCACAAAGCTGCATCAGAACTAGCAACAATTTATATAATTCTTTACAGTTTCAGTATACAAGGCAAGACATAAAGACTAAACTAACACCTACTGTCTGCTTTCTCTCATTTCTTAGATTGTAAACTGTTTGAGGTAGGGCTAGTTTTAAGATTATTCAGTTTCCATAGTGCTTAGAAAAATAGGCTCTTATTCTTAGTTGGCACTATTGTAGGAAACACCATTTCTGCAGAAGTATGGACAAAAACTGCCCTGTTGTCAGTGAATCATGGATAATAGTAATGCTTTACATATTTCCTCTTAGCCTCCACATTCTGTAAAGATTAAAAAAAAATCTTCCACTGTAAATAACAAAGTACATGTATTTGCTGTACAAAGAGCAGTGTTCAGTTAATGTAATGACTAAATCCAATTCATAAGTATACCAAAAATTTAGTCAGGTTTTAGAAACTATTTTTAATTCTTTCCATTGTTCACACAAGCTGCAACATGTGTGGTGTGACATTCCTACATCTCTGATCTGTGTAAGAGGAGAAGGGGATTTTAAACCCTATTCTTGATTTTCTGAGATTGATTAAAATGCTTCAGCACAGCTGAATCGTGCAGGTGTAAATTGTCTGTGTGTGGGAGGAAGAGACAGAATTGCTTCTCTTTAGCCTGATCTGACTTACACTACAGCAAACAGCCTTTTCTCCTTCATGAAACGTGTGGTAGTCAAGAAGCATCCTGCTCCTCTTGTGATCTGGGGTACTGACAGAGTGTTTCCAGTTATTCATCCTAGATGGGAAATGCAGACAAGTACAATGCAGAACACATGATTGCAAATGTGCTCTGGCTTTTTGGTGGAATTCTTCCATCGCTAAATCAATCTTCTCCTAAATGTCCTTGTGTTTAAGCTGTCTTACACACACACACACACGCACGCACGCACGCACGCGCACACACACACACACAGACGCAGACACACACACAGACACACACAGACACACACACACACACAGACACACACACACAGACACACAGACACAGACACACACAGACACACACAGACACACACACAGACACACACACACAGACACAGACACACACACACACACACACACTCTCGCTCACTCGTTCCCAGACACCCATGCATGTATAGCCGTGCACAGATATGCATACATACGCATGAACATATATCCTAGTTGTTCCTGAAAAATGAAGCATTTATAAATTAATAAACCTTTTCAGCTGTTTTTCTTCCATGATATTATACCTGCTTGGCAGGCTTTGATGCTGCTGGGGTCAGAGTGTCTACGGGGCTCAAAGGCCTGGGGTCTATTGCACTAGCTGTTGAATGTGCACACAGAGCAGAATAATCCAATAAAGAGTGGAAGTCCAGTAGTGTTTGCAGAAAGAAATGGGAGGCACCTACATCTATTATCTGTCTGTTGCCTGGAGAGGGGAGACTAGACTGTAAGTCAGGCACCTAGATCATATGCCTAAGATACGTGTTGCATATTTCTCTTGCTGTGGTTTGCTCAGGGTTTTACCAAGCCTCTGTGGTAAGAGCATGAATTGATTCCAGATCTCTTGATTTCAGTCTAATATGTTAACCACACATTGTTCTCCTACATGTAATAGAAAATATGTACCTAAAAATTCTGTGTATCTGAGATTGCTGGGAACTATTATTTGGCTTGACTGGCTACGAATCAACTTACAACAGTAAGAGTGGACATACTGAAAGTGGATTGGTGAAGTATTTGGGGAAATTAAGAAATTTTAAAAGCCCCAAGAGAGAATCAAAGAGCAAAACTCTCATGGAAGTCAATGGAGGCAGCAGCTAATTGACATATATTTTATAAAGAACTAGAATCCACCTAGTGTGCAAGAGCAATTGTTAACGTAAAAGCAAATAACCTTTGTTTTTTCAGACGCTTGACTAGAAAGAAACTTGCTGTTAACAGGACACAGGCTACATGGAGAGCTGCAAAGGGTCGTCCAGTGGAAAATACATTTTGAGGATGTTCTTCGGACTTGTCTTTTTAGATTCCTGTCAATGAAGTCTCGAGATAACATCTCTTTGCTGGTGTGCCCTCCTGAATGAACGTAGTAATTACCTCTATTAAAATAGCAAATACCATCTGAGCAGCACTCCTATAACCACTGTTCAGATTTCAAAACAGCAAAAGAAAGTACATTTATCTTCAGGAATGAGGAGGAGTCAAGAAAAGCAGTCATTCAGCGCATTTGTCTCTTTTGTGTCCCCTGATCTCCTGAAGCCATCAGAAAGGTTTTGATGTGCTGTATTTCACAGTGTTAATGGTCCAATAGGATAAAGGGTATATGTTAAAAAGTTTTTTAAAGTCCAGGAATAGACAAACTGGGACAAAGACATGAGAAAGAATCAAGAAGGGCATTTTGCTTGATCTGGTGCTAAATCTCTTAGTACTTACAAGCTGTCAAAGATCAGCTGCTGTATTTTGCAGTGGAGAACTTGGATACAATACCTAGCAAGAAGTTTTTGCTGGTTTTTATTAGTGTAGCATTTACATGGTTAGCGTTGACTGTAACAGCTGACTTGGACTTCCAGGCAGTAATTGTGTATGGCCTGCCATTGCTGCTGTGTGTTTTCAAGTGCTACGTTGTATGAGTCCTACTGGCAGGAATTTTCTGTCCTCTGCTGTATTACTTTTCTAACAAATGTTACAAATATTCAAACTGCCAAATATGCATATGTTTACATGCACATTTTCAATTTGCTTTTAGAAATGTTACTGTGTTTTATATGGCTTACGAAAGGTTTGGGATCAAATTTCTGCCTGGTGTGAGAATGTAAAATTATATTACTGGAGAAACATCAGCTTATGGCTGATAAGTGTATATGAAATGTAAAGAAAACATATTCTTCTAGATTACAGAAAATATGCTCTTTGATATCTTCTGCTGCTAACCAGCATTGCAAGGCACATTTCTGAAAGAAAGACATTATTACTGGGAATGTATAGTTTTGCAATAATTTGCTAAGAAAACACTCTCTTGATCTAGTTATAAGTTAAGACAGCCCTGAAGAGATCTGACCTGGGGACTAACAACTTCAAGACTTTTGGAATGTAAGAGGAGCAGCCTCTTGCCACTACTAATCCTCTGAACATTTCTGCTGCGTTCAGCTAGGTTCAGCTAGATCGGGGTGTGTTTCCTGTGTCCTTTAATCTTTCCACAACTCTCTTTCCTTCCTCCAATAATGTCAGTGCTGTTGGTTTTTACTGTATTTTCTATTAGTAATAGAGTCATAATCAATGGCTTTCAGGATTGGTGAGCAGCTGACATTTGCTTTGGGATTACCCCAAGATATCAGACCCTCACTACCTCCCATGTTGGCCATGACCATATTTCACTGCTTATATATATGCTAGCTAGTGTATGGTGATTGCTTATATTAAATGAAACACATGGAAGGAGATTTGCCAGCATCTTAATGAATCTTCTGAGAATGATTCTTTTGTGGTTCAGCGGCCTTGCTGTAGCTCCCAGATTTTTCGTTTTCAACTCTGCCACCTAGTTTTCCACAGACTTTTGTCATTTGCTCACAGATAAGGTGAAGAAATGTGAAGTCTGAGAGTTGGTGCATGCTGTTGCTTTCCAAATCCCTCAATGATTGTTCAAACACTGTAGACCACAGCAAGTTTCTTAGGCAAGTCAGTCTACTGTAAATTAAGAAAAACATGCAAAAAATGCTGATATAAAATTGTATACATTTATGATTAAAATGCTTTCGTGGGATACAGAAGCACACAATATATGCTACTCTCAAACTACTCACAGGATTGCTAAAGAAGTCAACCTGCTATTCTTAGAAACAGTTCTGAGAACATTTCTTTTGCTGTACGATCATCTCAAAGCCCACAGAGACACGGAAGCCCTTTCTGTGCCACCTTCGCATTGATCAGGATACCTCATTCCATGATTTTGGATGAATCACTGAATCTTTTTGGGCAAGATTGTTACTAGCACATAACTGACACCCCGATAATAGAAATTATGCTCTCTCTTCTTATTGCTGACTGAATAATCACCAGCTGGAAAAAGCAGTAGCTGGTATGAGGCAATACACAAGAGGCAGGAGAGTAAAGATTCATCAGCCAATGCGATGAAGAATGGAGCTTCAAATAACTCTCTTCATTTTTAATATTACATTTTTAACGTGAGACTGAATAAGTGTATAGTTATTCATGTGGAGGCTCTTTACATAAATCATGGTTCTCAGGCTGCACCTTACAAAGTGTGATCAGCATTTAAAGTAAAATCCCTTTCCTAATCAACTTGTCTGCAAAAAATATTTAAAGGAGAGAGCCTCTATACAGGATATGACTTCTTCTCCTGTCTGCATCTGCTTGAAAGCTCTCTCACTCGATCTCAAAACTGTCCCTGACTTGGCTTCGCACTTCTCTGATTTCATATTCTGTTCTTCCCATCCCATCCATTTTCTGGTTTTAAATTTTTCTCTCTCTTCTTTTTCTGCCCTTTTCTTCTGTGAATCACTCTTCTGTGTGTACTACACGTCCTTTCTTCCAAACAAATGTGGCCAGTAACTCTTACGTGGAAACTAGAATCAGTCAAAATTGGAGTAATGTGCCTGAAAAGGCTGCAAAATTTTGACATTTTTCATAATGGTTTCACCAAGGATCTTAATTTCTACTTTAGACACACTTCCTCTGCAATATATTAGTGATTTAGTATATTAAGTATGATGTATAAATCTGTCAGGTCTTGTAATGTAAAAATACATCAGTAAACAAGTCCCTAACAATCAGAAAGAGGAATTCTATCTTCGCAGAGAACTGAAATGTGCACTAAGACTGGCAGGTATGCTAATGGTCCCAGAGGACTTCCATCCTTTCTGTTTGCATGAGAAAGCTTTCCCTAGTAAAGCCATGCAATCATACAGTGAAGAATATTTCTATGAGGCATCTGCTTGGGGTTTATTTTACCACTTCCATGTTGTGCTGTTTTGGCATGACCATCGTTAGGCTTTTGAGGTCTGAAACAACCCTACAATAAAACGCTATTTTTTCAGTACAGTTGTAAAACACTCACAGCATGAAGTCCATCACTGCCTCCTCATACACCACACGTTAGGAAATGATGTGGGATCACATTTGCCTATTGCTATTTTATTAATGTCATTTGTATGGTTTTTTCAGGTATTTGTTTTCATTTACAATCCTTGTATTTTCCATAGAGGAGGGTGAACTACCAGAAACCAACACACAAAAAGGTATTCAAGACATATGAAAAAGAGGTAAAAAAAAGGAGAAGCCTGAGGAGGCCAGTGCTGTGTTCTGTGAGAAGTCGGCAGTGAAATACACTGATAAAAAGTAACACGTACCCTTTCTTCTTCCTCGTTTGAAATGCAGTGTTAGACACTATCTGAGATTAGAAAACACACAAAACCAAATCTACATATGCAACTAATTTAATCAAAGGGATGGGAGGGGTGGCTAGAACAGATCAAATGCCAAACCCATACTTTGCCACAAGAAAAATTGTGGAGCTGGGAGTAGAGTGGGTAAAAAATTTAGTCCATATGGTCTAATTATTGATGTTCAATGCCTGTGTCATCTGCCAAGCACAGAGAGATGCAACTGGAAGTATGTTGTCCTGGCTGAACTTTCTGATGGTTGCTTTCCCCATATTTCTGTTTAAAGAGTGATAAATCACCAAGGACTACTGCGTAACAACGTTTGCTTTTTACTTAAGGAAAGGCTGTGCCTCTTGTCCCCTGCAATTACTGCTTAATATAGAGTCTATGGAGAGAAGGACAAGGCATTGTGTGTTTCCTGCTGTGCAGGATGGTCTGCTTGCCTGTGACACCTAGAGGGGTGCTGTAAGAGACATGATTTTTCTCTTGATACTGGCAAAGATTCTGTAGGAAAACCACATTGTCCTTGCGAGAGCCCTTGGGTCAGGGTAAGCTTCCTGCCGAGGGGACACATGCCTGAGGCCGTGCTGAGCTTGCCCAGGGGAAGTGGTCGGAGTTCCCGTGGGTAGGGAACTGCGCCAGGCAAGCTCTAGAAAATGGACCTTGCAGTTACGGAGAGACTGATGAGAATTTTTTCCACTGACCATAAACATTTACAGTATCCCAGATTCTCTTGGATTATAAAATAAGGATTGTGAAGCACAGGGGCAGACCCTTGGATGCAGTTCCCCTGGGAGCAGGAAGGAAAAGTAGCTGGAGGTATGAAACAACCTAGAATTCGTGTTTTTATCTTTCAAATAGTACTTAAATAGTTGACACCATTGTGATTAGTTCTCATGAGCTACAGCTTCAGCCTGGGAGTTGTGCAGCATGCAGACATTGCCGGCAGTCTTCTCCTTGGGGTTCAGTTTGGCACAGGAGCGCAGGACGGAGGCTGGAGGGACCATGGGACCTGACCAGCTGGTAGCACAGCACAGGTCCGCTGCGCTGTGAACAGCACAGTGTTTGTCCTCCAGGTTGTCTCATTGTTCTTCTGATGCTTTATCACATCTGCGTGGGATGTGTTTTTCCCCACTATGAGAAATAAATTTAACTCACAGTACTCTTATTACTCAAATGGGGTGAGGCATACATGTCTAATATCAGTGCTGGCATTTTTGGAAAGCTTGTAGATTATGTTTCCTGCTGTGTTCAGAATTCTCGTCTGCTCGATAAAACAGTTTCTACCCCTGTCCACCCCCCCAGGCAATCACAGTTGCCAATTTTGAAATCAAAATACTCCAGCTCTTTTAGGTTCTTCCTCTTAGAAAAGGCATATTTGGTGCCAGTACTAATAAGCAGATTTAGTGCCAAGCTTCTGCTTGGTTCAGTCACACATTTTAATCAAACTTTCAGAATTGAGTAAAGCATTAAGCACACTTCTTCCACTATTCATTTTTTAGTGAATTGTTCAGTAAGTATAAAGCAATAATTGGCTGCTGTGTGTTGTGACAGATAGCCTCCCCCTCCACTAAGCCACAAGTATGACTGTTGAAGGAGCCATCTAATTCAAACTCAGGTTGTTAATGTATTTTTATACAGAATTTTGTTCAGGTGGGCCAATAGCTGACGTCTCCACTTATGGGCAAGAATATTTTTATTCACCAAAGGATTAAACAACCAACTGATGTTTACATGTATTTTACCAGCAAATTCAACATGATCAAGATTAGCTCTCAAACAAACCATTGGAAATCTAAGCAAATGCACTTTTACTACCCAGATTTGTATCACTTCTGTCTTATCGGTTGCAGATAAGTTCAAGTCCATCAAAGGGCAAGTATATGTCATTTAGCCCTCTGAGAAAGGTGCTTGTATACAAGCTATGATTTGCACCTCCTTACTTCAGTAAAAACTATATGAATAGCTCCGATCAGTGCAGGGAGCTTATTGTGCTCTAGAGAAGTATAAACAATTGCCTATTTTTACTTTCCAGATCAAAGCTGTTTATTAGACATTCAAGAATAAATCTATACGCATGCAAAAGTCTAATGTTTAAAGGAACTCAAATAACTTAGAAATAACTCTGCTTACTAGGAAAATAAGCAAACCCCAGCCCATGAAAACCTGAAGTAACAAATGTGTTCCCAGGCTGAAGGTATTCGAAGTTTGCAGGGAAATATAAGTATTGTCTCTTAATTTCATGCAAAGTGGTTAAAGTATTACCGTTATAGTTCCGAATGTTTGCCTTTCCACTGCATGAGGTAAGTGACACTCAGACCTACTCAGATCCGGATAATTAAATCATGTGGTGATAAGAAAGCGAATAAACATTAAAAAGAAAATCATATGATTTCTTTCATTCATTCTGAATGGCATGTTCTCTGGCTAAGTATAAGAACATCAATGAAATGCGTAACACCTTATCATGAAAGTATTGCACATGTTAAATGAACTGAAATCTGATCATTTAATTAACAATTATCTTGTTGTATAAAAGACTTCAAGTATATTTGAGTATATTAAAATATACAGTAAAGATTTCCTAAGTTTTAAATCCATGTTTCATGCAGCAAGCAGGGAACAATAAGTCTGCTTGTGTGTCATATTATTATCCTGGAACTTCTGCTTCCTAGCAAAGGTCAGTCAGATTGGTTGTACTGTTAAGACTGATGTTACAAATTTAGGGAGCCATCTGTGGGCTGGATATCTGTGCCTGTTTACCACTTTTCATCTTAATGTATGTGTGCGCCTTGTACGCACACACACACCACACATGCATATACACAATAGAAGATGGAGAGGAATGCTGTAAGTAACTTATAAATGAGTAACTTGGTAGGACACCTGCATACAAAGAGAATGTTACCTTAAGGACAATGCAAAAGCTTTATCTGTAGCTTTGCTGTAATGGAGGAGGCTGTGTTGACTGTATATTTTTTATGATGAGGATAGGAATGTTCACATAAGCCCCCTTAAGGTAGATTTAGACAAGCTCAGTGAAGGAGTTTGTGTGCTGTAGAGAGTTTATGCTCACCATTAACCGGAATTAGCCTATTTTTAGTGCTGGGGAAAAGAGAATCAATGTAATGGTATCAAGTTTGGAATAGCGGCTCTCCCCACTTAGGCACAGGTAATAAAGCACTGAAGGTAGCACACTCACTGGGGGTCTCAGGAAGTGCTTAGTTTTGGTTAAAGGATGGAAAATAGGTTAACTGGTTTTATTCATGAATGAAAACAATTTCGGGCTGGTAATATATCAAAAATCTAAAAGCCATGTCAGAGTTTCAGAGTGCAAACTGTCATATTTTAAAACTGAACACAAATATATTGTCAGCTATTGCTTGACCAATTGCGTATTTCTGAAATTGAGCTTTGCAATCACATTGCAGCACAAGAAAAGAAATACAGAGAGAAGAGTTTTTCTTACTCTGATACCTGCCGAAGTCGCCAGCTTAGTCATTCTGCTTTCCTAAAGAGCAGCATCTGGCTGCTTATGTGTTAGCACTTAACATTATTTTTAAGAGTTCAGGAAATACCTCCAACAAAAACTGCTGCTGGTAACAGGCTAAGTTCTAAACAGAAGCTCACATCGGTACTTTACTCCAACGAAAATGAAAGAACTAAGCTAGGTTTTGGTAATTCTGGAACCACAGTAACCTATGCACTTCCACACTGCTTTAAGTCAGGACGGGTTAGCTTTTGTCCAGTAACCCAGCTTTTGTCCAGTAACCTAGCTTTTCTCAGCTCTAGGACCACAAACATCTGGATATTCTTGCTACTCCCAAACTGTTTGGTATTTCGCACAGGAAGGAAATAATAATGCATACAAATAATAGCAGTAAAAATAAATAGGCAAATGCAAACCAGGCATTACTGATCCATGATAAAAGTTTTCCAGCACTGAAAGTGGTTCCTGAGATGCATGGAGTTACGACTCTGAAAGGGCTGGAAGCTTGAATCCAGCCGAACTGGACTTGGCAGCTTCCTTAATGTTTTCCTTGTGGACTTCCAGACAAAAGGTACTCTTCAAATTATTTTCTTCTCAGTCCTGGGGTTTTGGTGACAACAATGAATGGTGAACCTAGTATCTCACAGTGCTCTTTCTGTACCCCTGAACCCACACTATTATCAGTATTTCATGCTAGGATTGCAAGATTTAGTTTAGAATATTTATACATTCCCTTACAATTCCCTTGAAGTTTTTATGCAAAAGGCACAGTGGAGATAGAAGTTATTTTCAATGATGAAACTTTTATGATGATTCATTTATACTGTGAAACATGATTTCCTTCTACCTATTTTGTAAGTCAATTAAAAAGGAGAAACTAAGTTCTGACTTGTGTACTGACTACTAGGAACACTTACAACTTAGAAATGATGCTACTAACAAAAAATTAATGAAGCAAACGTTCAAATTTTTTCAAAACAGAATCTTTCTAAAACACAGTTAGCACTAGTAACTGATTTCAAATATGTTCCTTTTTTCTGCTAACATTCTTTCTAAACCGTAATTAATAGAAATTTTGTTCCAAAGCAATGTGACAAATAATGAAGCTGTAAAACAAGTGACAGTAGAAAATCCTTTGTTTGTGTGTGAATTTGCACATATTTTATCCCATAGAGCATGTAATATAAGCAGAATCATACTTGCCCTGACTTTTCTTCTTGAAGTCCTGTTTGCCATTGCTCTTTCTCTTGAGTAATGATTTACACTTGAACTAACTCAGTGCAGAGGTGTAAAACAGCATCTCCACCTTTAGGAGTGTTTTATACCCAGATTAGGCTGGCATTTGTGCAGTTGAGTGAAGCCCTTCAACTATAAAAACGGACAATTCAGCAAATTGTTGCTTATAGGAGTCACCCTTACTTTGCTGAGCAGATTTTTGATCTTAATGACTCTACGCTATCCTCAGAAAGCATCCTGAAGAAAAGCTGTAAGAAAAGTAACTCCAACCTATTGCACCCCTACTTTGCAGGCAAAGAGTACATATTACCTATGGTCAGTTTGTCTGGATTTAGCTGTCAGGCTACAAAGCCTCTGTACACATTCAAATCCGGATTTGTCTTGCTACAACAAAATCCATATTTTCAGGTTTGCTGTCCACATACATAAACCCTGCATTGGCAAGTAAATCTGCAGCACAGAACAGCTTTATTTAGCAGATCACGAATTTATCACTGGGACAAAGCCCATTCCTACCAACCAATTATTTCAGCAGTTAGGCTGATGACCTTATCTTTGCACAAAAATCCTAGGTGAAGGACTTCTTGTGCATCTCATACAGCGTGAAAGGACAGGAAAGTCAAAAGAAAAAGTTCAGAAAATCTTTTAAATGCTTTTTAGGGACAGATTTAACTGCTGACCACTGACAGTTTAACTCTTTAGCTAAAGAAAAGCTTTCTATAATCATTCCGTTTGTAAAATACTTTCTGGAATGACCTCCATATAAGTTGAATTCCTAAATCAATTGTTGCCTCCATATAAGCAGAACTCATCAGCTGAAATTGTGGCTTTTATTCTCAAATAGAAGTTTTCTATGCAGGTCATAAAAAGTTCAGTCCTAAATGAGAAACTTCTCGAAGGTTGAATCCAATTACAAACCAGTAATTTAGGTCAGCATGACTGTGTGGCCAATTTGTAAGGCAAGATGATGCAAGGACTGGGTAACTGAGCTCACCACAAAAATGGTATTTTTTAAAAAGTAAGCCTAATTTTCCAAGGATGGTTATTTCTGTATTTGTTAAATTATTTATGCTAGTAAAGAACACTATCCAGTCTAAGACTCTTTGGTTTCTTATCTACCCTGTTTACATAATTGGCAATGACCTGCATGTGCAAATCAGCAAAGGATTCATTCTCTGTCCTGTGCTGAGAGGCATATGCCAGAACGGCACGTTGCCTTTTAAAGTGGAGGTAGTTTTTGATTAAAAAATGCTTTACTTGACAAATTCCGGCCTTAATCCTACAAACATACATACCAATGTGGACACCTTTTAAATCCTCTGACGTTTCATTTATATGCCAGATCACAGAGTAAAGGTGAACAAGGGCGTCCATTTTGCTGGAACTCATCAGATAGACTGCTCCTTCATGCCGTACATCAGCTACCAAGTATGTCCGTCACTCATGAATGGGTAATTACTGGGAGGGCAACAAATGCAGTCTAGCCAGTTTTGACACCCACAAAAATGCTTTACTTTTGTGCCTGCGATGAATGGCACATCAAAAAAGTTTCTTCTTTTCTCACATGGTTGGCATCCTACTTCTTAACTTGTTGAGTAAATATTGTACATATCTCAAGCTTAAAAAATATACAGCTTTAAAAATCAGTTGTCTTACTACATAAATAATAGTTTGGAATAGTCATTAGGCAGAGTCCAGAGGAGATTATTTTTTTAAACCAACGTCTCTGAACAGAAGTCTTTTGCTTATATTCAGTGCAGTCTTCAGGACAATGTATTTCCAAAATCAAGTTCTGATCACGTTCCCTATAGATTACAACACAGTCTCACCAGAAAGTGACAGGTCGCATTTTCCTTCAAATGAAGTGATTCTGGAAAAGAACAAAGAGTAGACAAAGAAAAAACTTTTAATTCACAGAAGTTAAAGAACCACTACTTAAACACCACATTTCAGGCAGAGATGAGTCTGACAGGAACGTACCCACTTTCTCCCAGAGAGCTGTTTGTGCCAAGTCTTTGGAAAAGGGAAAGCTGAATGTGTTGTAGCCGCTGAAGCTACTCTCTGACCACCTGGGAATTCTCTTTATATAAAGCCTATCAGCAGTTAAAACTGTTTTGTCTCACTGGAGTAGTGCAGAGCTGCTAAGCTGGCCTGAGGGTCAGTGTCTTCATACTACAGATGAGAAATTTAGAGTCTATTCAAAATATAACATCACATAAAGAAATCTGATTTGTAGCCTTCATAAATCCAGTCTTCTATTTAAAGAAGAAAAAGGCTTTTGGATTGATTAACTGTGCCAAGGAGGGCTTTGGAAATACCAGAGTAGAAACCTCTAGCATTGCTCTAGTTCAAAAAGATAATTGTTAAGTATACAGAACTTTCAAAGCAAGAACTTTGCTCTACATAGCAAATAAGCACTTAATCAGGCATATAAATGGAAGAAAGGCATCTCAGGTATTTTCTGAAGGTAATTTAGGGGCGTTTAGGACTGCTGTTATGTGCTCAAGTTGGTACCCCTAGTAGATTTATAGGAATGGTCAAAAGAGATTTTGAGAAACTAGGTAAAAGTTCTTCAGAGTTACACAGAAGACTGAATATCATCCTGGAAATGCCAAAATTGCTGGGAAGTGCTTCAGATTTATTTTACTGTGTTACTCCTGGAAAAAAGGACTCTGATTAGTCCCATGTTTGAGGAACATGGAAGGATTCTTGCTAAAGCAGAAAAAGGATAGTAGAAAAAAATCACAGAAGCTGTATAAAAAAGAATTGAATTATGCATGTATATATTTGAAGTTCTATATTCAGAAAGAAAAGATGGCAATGAGGAACATGAGGAAGTACTGGGAAGAGGATGCAAATGTTCTGAGGGGAATTACTGTTGCTCGTTTCTCTTCCTCAGCTGGTTGGTTTGCTTTTGGGTGAATTACCAAGAATATGCGTCACAAGTTATGTCTCTGTCGCTGCAGGGATTCTGCTTAAAGGTGGACTTCCCACATGTAATTTGCTCAGGTCTGTTGCTAGTGTAGGGATTGTTAGGAAGGATGGGGTCCTCGTTGAGCAGGAAACGTAGCAACATGGGGACCGGCAATGCCCTCCAGCAGGAGAGCACTGAACGCCACACTCCCGCAGCTCCCCTCTTCCACGCAACGCTGATGTCTGGGGGTCCGCACTCTTGGTCAGCCAACATGGGGCCACCTTCAAAACTGGGGCTCCGTCAGTTTTGGGATACTGTTACTGGAGGAGGAAGCAGCGTGGATGCTCTCCATGACTAAATGTACTTCTTGTCAGGTGGTTCTCTAGTCAAAACGCAACGTAAATTCACTTGGGCAGCTGAGGTGTGTGACTCCTGGAAGCTGCTTCGTCATGTTCTGTACACTACCATGCATTCCTGTTTGACAGCGGTCACCACCAGTTTCCATGAATACTTAACAGAATGTAATTTAGGTGTTTTTTCCTATGTATACACTGAACATATTTAGAATAATCACATTAGTGATTTCCCTCACCTTCTTTTCTGAAGTATTGTGAAGGAAAGTGATCTCGTCTCCAAAAATGGAAAAAATTTGTCCAACTTATATTTTTTTCAAAGTTTGACTTATGCCTCGCTAAAAAAAATTAATTGCAAAACTAACAGAATTTTCTTTGTAACTATTCACATTTCAAAATGGAAATAAATTGCTTTTAGACACTGTCTCCCAAATAAATGAATCTAAATTCAGTGGATAAATTGAATGACGTTTTACACGTCTTAAAACAAAAATATCTGTTGTGCAAAAAAAATGAATATTGAATATAAAAAAGAGCACTTAGAGTAGACACAAACATTGAAAGCCAGGCTGAGACTTTAGCCCATACAGTAAAAGACATGTACCACCAATGTAGGATAATTCAGTGGTTCTTAAAATCACAATCTATTATAGTGTGCCAATCATTTTCTAAATCTGCCATCAAAACCACATACCTCGCTCAGAGAACTTTTTTTTTTTGAAAGCAACAGACCTGTTATTTTCATGACTTAAAGCCATATGGTCTCTCTCAGACTTTCCTCTGCAGCACAAATTCACTTGTAATATTGAGATTAATTTTCTGTTCGGTAAATGCTTGTGAATCACACCTTTACCCATCTGCCATCCTGTGTCAAAGAAGTGGCACTCCTATATATACAAACATTTCACTCACCTTGGTTTTTTGAGTGCTGCTCTCAGACTACATTTTCCACAGATTTGATTTTTATTGATTCTTCAGTTTCATGTCTGTCTCTCTCATGTGTTCAGTCTCTTGCGGTGGATATACTGAAATGTGATTGTAATGGGTGAAGTCACCAGACTGCTGACCTGATTCAAGGTAGATTTTCTGAAAACAGGCCAAATGATCCCATTTTAATAGACAATAGATCACAGATTGTTCCACATAGAAGTTCTTTGCATTGCCATTAAACAGTTTTTATTGTAAATACGTAAATATCGCTTTACATTTTGTAATTAACTTTATTCTGATAAAAACTGATTTTCTGTCCACATGATGATAATGTCCTCAGGTTGTTTGCAAAATAGTTTATAGAAGACAGTTCTGTGTTGAATTTTGATTCTTTTTGAAGCATATTTCAGCAATGGTGAGTACAGTACAGTTTCAGATCTCCCACTGAGCTAAGTAGGTAAGGTTGCTCTTTAGGGAGGAGACATTCCTTTTCTCTCTGTGTGTATGTATGTATACAGAGCCTTCCACAGTCCTTGGTGATGCCAGTCCTTTGCTGGAGCTCGCAAAGCCAACCGTATAAAGAGAATAATATGACACTGGGAAGAGAATAAGGAACACAAATCAACAATGTTTTATGTTCCTGATGACTTGTAGTTTTTACTAGATACAGGTTGAAACTAAGTTGACACCACACTTAAAATATCCGAAGACTTGTTCTTGTTCCTGTTTTTAAAGGTCTTACAACTGTTATGATAGAAGGCTGCTGACATTTCAAATGACAAATCTAGTTTCCTCCAGTTCTCAAAAGAGGAAGCCCGACTTCAGTGAACATGTGAATCGGATACTACTGCCAAATGGAAATGGTGTCTTTCTGGGCTAAAGCTTCAAAGAAGTGACCCTGTATTAGCAGCACTGAGCTTACTGCATAGCTTGAACACAAAACCAGACAATGACCTTTAAATCTGAATATGCAGAAGGTACATTTACTAGCAGGTCTCAAAACTCCCACAAGAAAAGAGGTTTTGGCAGCTGAACTAAGGAAGTTCTGCAATCACTCCCATGTCCATTAGACAAGGAAAAGCTGCATAGAGGTGAAAAAAAGTGCAATTTAGGTGGGTGGGAAGGTGGGGTGAATATTATTTTTACCTGTGCTTTCAAGTGCTGAGAGGAATGACTGGATAGATAAATTAAGTCACAAACCAGAAGGATCATTTGGTGACTCTTTCTACTTTGTTAAAGCTAAATTGGCCAGGAATCAGGAGTTCAGTCTGCTTGTGAATTTTTAGCGATAAGGCCACTCATTAGTTTCACAGACAAAGCCTCTTGGTATCTGAAGAGGGAAAAATTCCCTTGTTCTAGTGAAACAGGCTGCACTGTTTCTCTCTTGTTTCTCTCTATGGGGTTCTCTTTCACAAGCTTTACTATGATTGGGATGCAAATTAAAAGGCAGGGTGGGGAAACATAAATTATGACCTATGGCAGAGAAGTCTAAAGCAGAGAGAAATTTAAATACAAGTGTAAATAAAAACAAGGCAGTATAAATAAAAGTAGAGGTCACATCTACTCAGCACAGTCACTGTTGTTTTTATTGTGGGAGCAATGAGGGATTCCAGTAGAAGCACAGATTCCCACTGTGTTCACTGCTGCGCAAAGGCAGAATGTAACAGGTGTCTCTACCACCAAGAGCTTCTAAGTACAGCCTAATTTTATTCAGCATCCTTGCAGAAGAATGTCATCTAAAATAAAGTCATGTTTCTTTGAAAGAGGGAAGACACTGTAGAATATTACATCCTGTCATGAAAGAAATTTTGTCAGAAATGCTTTCACTGATTCCATGGCAAAGAGAACAAGTTTGTATTTATATCTTTTTCACATAGATCTCTTTAGATGTCATGTTATTTGCAGTTCTCAGGAAAGTATAGCCTTTTCCAACCCCCTTTTGAGAAAACCATATATAATTATGGAACAGCACTGAGTGGCCTTAAAGCAAAAGTGTCCAGTGTGTTCTGAAAAAAAACCTATATAAAGTTTTGGACACTATGTGAATCATCTTTATTATCACAAAAGGAAGCATCCAATTAGAAACAGACATCTGAAATTTCGAGTGAGGGCATGGCAGACCACAGAGATTGCTAAAGTGAGGAAAAAGCGTAATAACATGCTTGTGTTAGGCTGATATACTATTTAGTACCAGTGTGACTGTGGATCAGAAAAATGTTACTTGCCAAATAATGTTTTTCCTTTAGTGGTCTGGATACAGTTACAAAGTAACTGTGAATGACAATCTTGGAATCTAAATGCTTAGCAGATATGACAATCTTGGCATATAAGTGGTTAGCAGATATTAATTCCAGAATGTAGGCAGCTGTCTGGTGCAACCCGATATATTTTATAAGTAGTTTTCCATATAAAATGTCTCACAGAAGGCTTTACAGCTAATCATCCTTTGTATACGCATACACAAGAGAATACCAGTTGCAATATAATCCATATTTGGATCCATATTTGGCATATAGAGACTTAGTATAGGCAGAGGCCAATAAATTAGGATCTACTGTAAAAGCAGACACTCGTAAACAGCAGCTAATTAAGAGTTTATCAGCATGTCACTATGCACTACAAACCCTAATATTTCAGTAAAGTGTAATAGTGTGTGCAAGCTCAGCTGTTGTATCTGATCAGATGGGAGGCTTGTGCGAGGTGAGGACATGACACTGCACACAGCACCACGCTGTATGTGGGAGTAGCAGGGCAGAGTATGGCAGGGTGGTTCTGCTGTAAATCCTCATCACTGCTTACATTTTTCAGAACTAAAACCTTACAAAAATGCCTATTCTGTACAACCTCTTACCTTTACTAAGATGAGGCACTGGGCTCTTTTCCCTAAAAACAGAAAGCAAGAACTAAGTGCAAAGTATTAATAAGAGAAAGTGTCCTACATTAGCCGAAGATGGCTGCTTTCACAGCACCAAAGAAGGAGCTGAACAAAGAACAATGTCATTAACTGCTGCTGGACTGTCAACAATATACAGATGACATGGTTGTATGAAGTATGTAAGCACATTATTCTTTCAGTGGGAGAAACATGGCAGAACTAAAATGGTACTTGTTATACCAACATGAGGAATATTCACATTTCCTTCCATTTTCAGTTAGTAGTACAGAACTCCCATTTTCCTCACCAGAAAGTAGCAGAGATTGCACAGCAACAATACGAAACGAATACTTTCTACTTAATGTTTTAACTTGTGATCCCTCTAGTGTGATCACTAATTGTGCAGCTTGGGTCTCATTCAAAGTCTCACGGCTTTGCCACATTGCTGAGGGGTCAGCTGGGACAGAGTCAAAGTATCCTGAATGATCAGACTTCAGTTTGGCAGCGGTGTGTCCCTATCTGTCTGATATCAGTATCATTACAAAAATGTTTCCAAGTCTTCCAGATCTGTTTTCTCAGAATAGGAAGAAGATTCACTGCTCATGTTTGAAATCTTTCAAGCGGACAGCCTGGCTTCTGGTTTGCCAGGGGCATTAGGCAGAGTGCTGCTGAAATCCAGAAACTCCGAGGGAATGGAAAGGGCCTTTGGTCTGGGAAACCTTAAAGAAAGGAAAGAGGCTGCCCTTTCTGTCAATGCAGAAGGCAGACCTGATGGAGCCATTTACTTTTTGAAAAGGGAAAATGTGATTCTGAACTACATCAGAGTCCAACTGACTGTAATTTTAATCCTCCTAACAATTATTAGCAAGGACCAACTATAAATACTTCTCTATTTAAATCCCTACAAATGCAAGAAGTAGTGGCCATCAAATGAGGTGTCAGCAGCACAGTTCAAAGCAGAATGGTTAGTAGACCTGTGGAACTTGTTACCAAAAGACACTGTGGATGCAGGAATTTTTCAAGATTTCAGGGAAATGTTGACTAACTGGCAGAGAGATCTGTTGATGGATTACTGAACAAGCGATGTTGGGCTATGGAAGTCTTCCGATCTGAAACAGTCAAGAGGCTGTCAGTGTGCTAGAGAGTATGTGTTTGATCCATTTTTGCTGGGTTTTATACATCTAGTTATGGACATTGTTGGAGATGGCATATGGGGCTAGACAAACCCTAGGCTCTTCCGTTCTTATGTAAAGAAACTTCTGAATTGCAAACTGCTGGTTATCAGGACCTTCCAAATACCGGGGAACGCTGATAATCTACTCATACTGTTCTAACATTCTTCTGTAGCTCCTTGCTGTTGACCAGTGCTGGAGACAGGATGTGGGGATACATGGACCTTCAGATCTAGCATAGCTGCTCTCATGCTCAAGAACAGCAATCTAATTCAGGATACTACTCTTCCAGTCACCTTTTTTATCAAGACCGTTCAGAAGCATCTTCTGGCATATCCTACTGCTTTTCATCTGTCAAGTAATCTCTGTGTGTTAATTCCAGAAAAAGGAAGTAAAAACAGAGCACTTAGGAGAATGAGTGTGATCATGGCTTGGTTCCACAGCTGCAAAGCTTTGAAACCCCCGCACTATTCACAGTCTCACAGAATAGAAGACCTTTACAATCGGTCTCAAAGATTTGAAGAACAGTTTTTTATATAAGCAGCCCTTTTATCTTCAAACAATGTCTTTTGGTCTAAATATTGCACCTATGATGATAAATTTCTGCTTATTATGAGGCTTATAATAAATAAACAAAGGAAAACAGAAAAATTGCAGTAGGTCCTTTTGCTTAATTTCCTGAAAATACAGAAGTGGCTTCTTGGTGGGACTTTCCAGATGTATGTACTCAAGTCAGTTTTCTCTGAAACCACAGAAATGTCTCAAAGTTTATGCCTGTTTGTAATTGTACATTTCAGAACATTTCACATTCTCTGTTAGTCAGAACTTGATGAAATATTACAGGAATGTGTGCTTCATTTTTTTAATGAAAAGGATAACAAAGGATGATTTTCAAAAAATATCCAAGTCAGGCATCTAAGCTGTTTTTCAGAAGTGACTTTTCCATTCAGAAGCTGAAGTTCCCATGAAAATCGAAGTAATGTATTCATGAGATATTTAATCAAGGAAATAAATGTTTTAAGTAATTCACTAGGACTGTTTTCACACTGAAATATTAAGTGTCATCTAAGGTCACCAACTAAACTAATCGGAAAGGCTTTTTTCTACCCATATTAGTACCACATGGAAAAAGGTCTACAGAAATTACCAGGATGGAAATTTAAAATACAATTTTAATACTGCAAGAACAGAGACACTTGGTTTTTCACTGACTTCTACATTATGAAATTTATGAACATCCATGCTTAAAAACACGGTGAGTGAGAGTAAAGGTTTCCAGAGGTCCATGGTGATTTCTAATGTCCATAAGCAACATGGTAGCAAATATCTAATTTCAGCATCCTCTACAGCTCACTACTTTATTTTTTACCACGTCCTGGTGGAACGTGGCACTTCCCGATCTAATGAGGTCTATGTATTTTACATGCTGTCCATGAATGTGTTGCAAGTAAGTTGTGGTCACATTTCTCTGGTTTCATGTCAGACACTGTAAATCTAAAATGTGAATGTCCTCAACATGTAAAAATCTGGTTCTGTATGCTCAAGAGAGCCAGTATTCTGCAATGTAACTGTTTCTGTTAGTCATATACATTTATTATTTCATTGAAGATATGTGAATATTTTGCAATAAGGCACAATGAATGTAGTTTTACTGAAGAGGCTGCTAAATCAAGTGCCAGGGATTTATTGTAGGAAATGTCATTGTTCACTAGCTTGCTCTGTAGTTTGAGTACGTGCTTTCCAGAAGTTCTCTGCATATTGACCCACCAAAAGGAGTTGCTGGATTCCTTTAATGAAAATGTTTTAGACCATGAAAAAAATCTTGAATTAAATAGGAAAGAGAGAGAGTGTAGGTAAAACTTCAGAGCCACATGGCTATACTGTGGAAGCACATAACAAGTAGCACAATTAGGGAACGTTAAAATCCCTTAATCTAAGTGAGTCTGCATCTGATTTTATACATAAATGATACAAATACTGCATTTCTAGTTTTGAAGAAGATCATGCAGAAAATAATTTCTCAGTAAGGGCAGGAAGAAAGGAAGGAACTATGAGCCAGGAAGGAGAGCTGTTAATGGCTTTTTTTCTGAAAATAGCACGAGGGAAATGGCAGCTGAGAGAAGGAATGAAGTCTAAGAAGCTTTCAGGAATTTGCATGGGAATTGATCAGTTGTGAATTAATTTACTTGTCAATATTTGGTACAATTTACTGGAGGAAGATGTAAAAGCACAGTCATTTGTAACTCTGATAAGGTAGGAGTGCTATACTATTCATTTTGTGATCTTAGCTCTTGCTAGCTACCTCTAATTACTGATAAAATTCAAAATAAAACCTGAGTACAAGATCAGGTCTCAGAACAAACTTGAGCCATTTTTGTAGATTACAGTTTCAGTCCTGGTTTTAAGCATTTCAGAACACATGGCTCAGATTTTTTACCTATTTTACAGATATCTTGAGAGTATCTGGTACAAAAATAAGCTACTTCATCTGTGAGGTGAAAGACAAAAGAAAGTTTACTCTGAAATTCAGTATATCCTACAGGCCCATTCATAGAATAAGCATCTGAAGTAATTAAGAAACACATAATCTGCCTTCAGAAGAATACAGTGCAAACTGGTCTCTTCTAGAACGGAAAAGGATAGATTTTCCTAAATTTGCAAAAGAATGGTTGTTCAAGTCTACACATTTTTCATAGGTGTCTTGACAGCAATCTGTTTACAGCTGTTGATGTTAGATTTTGGCCTCTACATGCTCACTTGAGAAGCATGTAGACTGATGAATGGAGTTGTATTTGAATAGCTAAGACAGAGGTGATTCTTAAACACATACTTTGAAAATATTAAAAGTAGAGCCTCTTAAGGAAGTATTAAGAAATTTCTGTGGCACAGTGGGTATGTAACAGATCTCAAGGATTTCCAGGAACCGAACTTGTGTACTCCTTGATGTCTCCTATATGTCCTTCACGGAACAAGTATTTCTGTGACTTAGCTTTTAGTTGCATATGTTTACCACTTCATTGAAGAATTCTGAAAATTTTACAAGAAAGCACAAAAAAGATGCTGTCTGCACGTGTGACATCCAGGAATTTGTCTCTCCACATAAAAGCCTACCCTAATATTTTTTATAATATCTACCAATGCCTAGATAGAGAAATTCAGGATGTGTCAGTAAATATGAAAGTCTTACCAACAATATATTGCATGCTCAGTCTTGAGACACTAGAATCGAGATTTTATTTCTCTGTCATGTAAAGTGCGGCCTTTTATTCCTAGATAAGATGAATATGAATTGCTACCAAACCAGACTTTCCCTTTGGTAACTGAATGCAGAAATTGATAATGGATTTTTGCTCCATCTATTGTTGGGTTAAATTTCTCATCAATCCATACTGGCAAGTCTTTATTCAGAGAGGAATAGAAGGGAAACCTCTGGAGCCAAACTAAGGCAGTTTCTGATAGATTGTTCATACGGACTCTGTGAATTTGTACCCCTCCAGACCTGTAGATTGTGCAAACCAAAGTGAAAGAGACCCTCAATCTGTGAAAACAAAAATTCTTTGCATGCTCTTGCATCCATCTTTACCACCATGCTGGTGAGTCTGCTTGGCAGCAGAAACTGCCAAGGTAGCTTCAAGGAATATTATGCTTTTACTTTGCATTATCTTCCCATTAGTTTTTTATACAGAAATCCAGAGAGGATTGTGATTCAGAGAACAGCTGCTTCCTTGATTCGCCTCTTCCTGTTCTCACTTAAAGGCTGTCGTACGTAAGCAGAAGGGCATTGGTGGGGTCGCAGGCAGGGAGGGGTGGAAGCCATGCCCGGAAATAAGTACTGCTTTCCTCAAAACACAGGCGGAGAGACACTTAATGAAGATACCTGCCTCTTTTTGTGTTCAATTCAAAGAAGAATTTGGCTTGAGCGCAGCATAAAGGGTTTTGGACACTGAGTAATATCCCCATTCCAAAGTAAGAAAGTAAGAGGAAATAGTGTCATTATATCTAATGACTCCTACATTTGAAAATACCTGTGAAAATTCTTGACGCAGTTAGTAAGGAAACATACACTAATTGTTCAGAATTAGAAATGGTCTAAAAATCTGCACAGAAATCCGTGTTAGAGCTTATATCCCACTCAAAATATGATTTTCCTATGCTTCCCCAACACCTGGAATGTAGTACGTATTTGACTACCCGTGGTAGGCAGAATTGTTCAATTTAGCTTTCTATATACAGCCTGTAGGTTAGGAACAGCAGACAGTACTCTGCAATTTTAGTGACTGTTGTCTGTTTACCATAATTACAGAGATATTTTAAACTTCCACATTTTGTTGTAGGCATGATATTAGGTAGGGAATAGCAGCAGAACATTTGAGTAATCTGTTATTGTGGACACATCCTGAAGACTAGCTGATGCTAAATTTAGTCACTATGTGGTTAACTGTGACTAGACTGAGGATGTTATTTTTTGTTTTGTGTTTGAAGTTGCAAAAGTTGATTTTTGCAGTCTGAAATTGCTCATTTAAAGAAATAAGAATCTCAGTTTTAATTCAAAGCTGTTCATGTGCACACATACACACAGATTTTTCCTTTTACTTTCTGGTCATTAATTTATATTGTTGTAGCTCAATTTAATTCTGTTATGTTTCTTTTGAAGCAAATTAGCTAAATATAAAAAGATAAATTCACAGCCAACTCCAATATAACATTTATTAAGGATATATCCTCAATATATTCTTTACATATAAGTATACAAATCCAGATCCCGTATCCTGATCTTGTTCCCGCTAAATCGAATCAAAAAGAGAACACTGTAAAGGAATAGAAGTTGAAGAAAAACATGCACAAAAGTTGTTCAGCAGGTACCTTTGAAATGACAAGTCTTTAAAAGAGACCTATACGGCCTTAAAAGAATATTTTTTAATTGATAGCTTTCTTAGCTTCAAGGACCTGATTTAACATTTTGGGTTAAGCTGTGACTGCCATAACCTCCTTGTAGTTTTGTGGCTACTGCAAGTACCAGCAGGAATTGCAGCCTCTGTTCGGTGAAGTTCAAGAATTCCTTTTCTACAGGATCAGGCGCCCAGAGACATGGAGGGATAGGGAAGGAAGGAGAACTATGCTGTTTCCTCTGCACAGAACAGTGCAGTTAGTAAATTATGGGCATTATTTGCAAAAAGCATAGGCGAGCTCTGAAACAATTTAAATTGATTTTGGGATAAGGCTAAAGTTCCGTTTTTATCAGAGATTCCATTTATTGCACTGAAGCCACAAAGGTACCCTGAAATTTTGTGGATAAGGTTTACTGAGATGCGCGATTAATAAGTTTATAAAATTTTGTTATGTGTGTGGAGCCTACACCTATATAACATCTTACTTGTTTCTACTGTAATTTTTTTGATTTTTGAGAAATAGCTTTGTTACTCTTAGTAAGATGTACAACATGTACCTTTCTTAGGACAGAAGGAATCCCCCAAAAAAACTTTGGCTTTCAGAAACAGAATTCAACATCACAATGCCTGGTTTTAACACTGTGAATTAAGAAGTGCTCCAAGGAACCTCTCTGCTGACAAGCAGTGAGGACCAGCAACCTTAAAAACAAGGGAGGTGATGCAGCTGGAGATATGAAATCTACCTAACAGCATAAGAATTGCAAATTGCTTCTGCCCTTTTCAAAAGAGTATGTCTGCTGTTTAAGTCACATAGGTACTTCTGAAAATTTTTCCCTTTGTTAGCAGGAAATGAATCATGTTTCCAGGACATCCAAGCATGTTAATTATGGGAAGATCCTAGGCATTTCAGGAGCACACCCGCTATTTTCCAGTTTGTAGTATGTACTCAATTCAAGGGACTAGTCTAGAGATAGTCTGAAATGATATCCCTTGAAATCCACACAGTATTTCAAATCCTCAGTATCAATTGTTTTGTTCTCCATATCCTTGCCCCTTTTTGGCCTCCCCACTTACTGGTAGCAACTTGAGCTGTAAACAAATCGGAATTATTTCATCAGGTTTCTTTCAAAAAATTGTCTTTCAAAATGCAATTTAGACAGCTGCTCCACTGCATTTATTTTAGATTTATGCCATAACCTTTTCTTCCTCATCCATATGCCTCTAGCCTCTTTCAGCTACTCATGAACCCTGTGATCTTTGGAGATCTATCTCTGCTCCTGATCACAACAGTCAGCTGTTTGGCAAAGACTATGGGGCATGCTCACAGAAGCTGACTTTAGGGATACATAGGGAGGCTCTTCCTCAGTCACCTACGTCAAATGGAGAGACAAGACATCAGGAATGAAGACTGAGGATGATAAAGCAACTAGAATTGTCAGCTGTCAAGTGCAAAAATGTCAGATGTCAACCCTGTATTATGTACAGATGAGAAAATCCTGCCTTCTGAGATATTCAAAAACCTTTCTACAAGCCAGACAAAAGAGTGTGCTGTATTTTCAGACAAACCTGCAGTAATCCTAAACTGCTTTGTAAAGTGATGGTAGCTAGAATTATGCTCACAGTACAACTTGGGTAAACCAAGGCACAAAAAGATTTAATGATTATTTGAAGATCTGAAGCAAGTCAGCATCAGAAAACATGGCTGTTTGACTTCTGTGTACCACTTGACCCTCTTACAGTGTACCACTTGACCCCATTGCAGTGCATATCTTCTTGAGGCAAAAACAGTAGGTAAGACAAGAATACAGTTTTAGCTAAAAAATATTATCTGTCAAAGAGTCAGTATTGATCATGATTAATGCTGCAGCCACCCAGATCCAGCTGTACCACATTTCAGTCTAAGATAAATAGAGTCTTCTCCCTATATTGTGTGTTGGCCACACCCATATGACCTTGTAATGATCCCCTGTGCTCTTCAGTAGCTTATACACACCTTAGCAGAATGTCATAGAATTGTGGGAAGAGATCTCTGGAGATCATCCAGTCCAACCCCCTGCTCAAGCAGGGTCAATTACAGCAACAATTATTTGCTTAGGGCTTTGTCAAGGTAAGTTTCAAGGTCTCCAAGGACGGAGATTCCATGACCTCTCTGTGCAACCTGCTCCATGGTAAAAAAGTTTTTCTTGTGTGTAAATGGAATTTCCTGTATTTCAATTGCTGCCCATTGCCTATTGTCCTTTTACTGAGCACCGCTGAGAAGAAACTGGCTCTGTCTTCTTTACTGCACCTTGCCCCAAGGTATTTATACACATTCATAAGATGCCGCCTGAGCCTTCTCTTCCCTAGGCTGAAAACTCCCAGTTCCCTTAGCCCCTGCTTGCATGGCAGGTGCTCCAGTCCCTTAATCATTATCACAGCCCTTTGTTGGACTGCCTCTACTAAGCTCATGTCACTTGTACTGTGGAGCCCACAAATGGACCTAGCCCTCCAAATATGGCCTCAACAATGCTTAGTAGAGGGAAAGGATCACCTCCCTCAGCCTTTTGACAATGATCTTCCTAATGTAACCCAGGATGTTGGTTGTTGGCCTTCTTTGATGCAAGGCCTCATTGCTGGCTTGTCTTCAACTTCATGTCCACCAGTATGCCCAGGTGTTTTTCTGCTAAACTGCTTTCCAGCCAGTTGGCCCCCAGCTTGTACTGGCCTATGGGGTTATTTCTCCTCAGGCACAGGAGATTGCACTTCCCTTTGTGGAACTTTATGAGATTCCCATCAGTTTGTTGAGATCTCCCTTAACGGCAGCACAGCCATCTGGTGTACTGTCTGCAAAGTTTCTGAGGGTACATTCTACCCCATCATCCAGATCATTAATGAAGATGTTAAGCAATATGGAGCATTAACACTAATTTGTATGACCACACTAGGAAAAAGATTAGTCTGGAAGTGGCTGCAATGGATTATAACAATCTGTTTCTGTTCTTGGTGAAAAACATGATTTTATGATTGCTTCCTAAAAAAGAAGAGATGTTATCGCTTTTCTACACCATTATCCCCTTTTCTCCTTTTCCTTCCTAGTAGGAAAACTAAGTAAAGTCCTATTCCTATCTGAGCGACCTTCTTCATTTTTCCTTGTGGTTGTTCTTTTTCATGGTCCTTCTCATTTATTGCACTTGGCCTGCACGCCAGTGTCTACCAACTGCCAGTTGTTTAAAGAAAATAAAGAGAAGAAGTGTCCACACTAAACCATTTCTCTGTCTTTCATGAAAACAGTTTGCATTCTGCACAAAAAATTCATTCTTGATGTAAGGGAATTGACGTCAGTACTGTTACACCCAGGATGATTTTGGCCCTGCATATCTATTATGCAATACTTTCAGATGTGCAATTCTGTGATGAACAAATGACTGCCAGATGTGAGAGTAGTATTTTCTCCTCTTTTTGAGGTCCATGAACAAATTCTCATGTGTGGCCTGTAAACTTCTTCAGTGTTTGTATATGTATATACTTTAAGAATAATTCTATAGAAAATATTGAAAATGGCAACGTAAGAAAGAATAACAAAAGAAACCCTGCATTTATTGCCCTTTAAAAAATGAAGCTCCTATAATGTCCTTTCATACAAGTGATACAGGCTCCTCCTTCTTTCCTGCCAGGCAGAAAATGGCAACTTCTGCCAAAATACTGACCACATCCAGCTTTGGGAGAGAAGCCCCTGGAAGGAAAAGAAGATAACTGGTATCTTGGCCTTCTCCTGAAGTCATGATGGAATGCTATATAAAACAACCCATAGTTAAAGATGATAAACATCACAAGATGTGTGGAAGAATCCAGTGGCATGAAGCTGTCCATCGGCTTTCCAAGTATATCCACAATATTTTTCAATGAATCATAGTAAAAACCCATGACATTTTTCAAAGCTGTATTTCTGCATTGAAGCACCTAAGTAAGGACCTGAAATTCCTACATATTAATTGTTCCTACAGATTTAATCTTGGTTGCGTGAAAATAGGTCACTGCAATGACACGCTTTCAAGGGATGCTTCAGCAAACACTGTTTTCCTTCCCTTATGTTGATTTCCACGCTTTATGAAAAATGCCTTGGATTACTGGTTCTTCTTGAAAAGATCTTACCACCTAAACAGCTCATTTTACAACTCCTTCTTTTGCCTGCCATCTAGGATCCTAATGCTACTGATATTGCCTCTAGCAGTTTACTGCAGAAAATAAACAGTTCAAGTGAAGAAAAAATGTTCCTTCCAGATCATGTTTTCACTGCGTTTTATTGAAATCTCATATTCTATAAATGTGGGTGATAAGTAGAAAACATTTCTTGCTTTATCCTTTCCTCTATTTTAATTTGTTATTTGTGCTAACCCTTCCCCTGAGTGCCAAACACATTGGACTCCCAGCATTTATGGCTGGGACTGGAGTATCACATATGGAGTTAATTCCCATTCTGAAGAAACTGCATGCAAAAGTCAACACATTATTACATGACTTCGGTTCTGTTTGCAGTACATTCGGCATTTGAAGCTGAGTCAGTCTCCAGCACAGACTAGCTGTACCCTAAACGGTAACAGCTTAAGCTGACTGTCAGTACTGCCTGATGTTAGAAGTGAAGTCTTGCTCCATGCACTAGACCATTCCTGCTGCCCCCACTGTTCACTACATGTGCTGTAGAGCCATACTAACAGAAAAGAAGATTTTTACAAGTCACACTATTCATGAGCGTCATAGTCAGCAAGTAGTGAATACAACAGCAGCATGGATCAGTAAGAAACATCTGGTTTTAAGCTTTCCTCAGACATATCAATAGTGAATTTTGGCCAAAACACCTGGACCACAAGCATTAACCAGGCATCCCAGGTATGCACTTCCCATGTCTGCTTTGCAGATGTTGAATGTTTTTTGAAGTTCAAGGGAATTAGCAAAAGCAATGTTTTGCAACTGAATAGCATTAGGACAAGTGAAAGTATGACTTTTCAGTTTCTTGTCCTAGTGTGCTTTTTTTCCTATATCTTTCATCAACAATGCAATGTCTCCCACTGCATTTCCTCCTCAACCCTGCTTTTCAACTCAACATATTATTATTATGGCCTATTCTTAATACAGATGACAATGTAGCTTTACCATAGCCAGGCACATTGAGATATGCTTGAGGTACTATGTTGTCCTGGTGATTAGCTCCCTGTTAATGATTCCTTTTTTTTTTTTTTTTTTTTTTTTTTTTAAAAAAAAAGGGTTT
>Ga0065711_1028909_pt1 | contig 38591 bp, 25 predicted proteins | sample Hoacrofraction12_FD_59098 | JGI IMG/M metagenome (GOLD analysis project Ga0065711, IMG submission 59098) | Hoatzin crop microbial communities from Cojedes, Venezuela - Epithelial fraction 12 v2 (version 2) | ecosystem: Host-associated > Birds > Digestive system > Esophagus > Crop | place...
TTCCCTGGGTCCTCCTTCTTGCCCTTTTTGAAGATTGGAGTGACATTGGCCTTTCTCCAGTCCTCGGACACCTCTCCTGTCCTCCAGGACCTCTCAAAGATGATGGAGAGTGGCTCAGCAATGACATCCATCAGCTCCCTCAGCACTCGTGGGTGTATTCCATCAGGGCCCATGGATTTGTGGGCATTTAGATCGCTTAAGCAGTCCCTCACACAGTCCTCCTCGACCAAGTCCTCCTCACATCCAGCATGGGCTGTTCTGCTGCACCTAGAGATGAAATTTCTCTGTTTTAGAAGTCATTCCTAGCAGAATTCACCCACAGCAGCATTATCATGCAGGTGCTAATAGATACAAATCACTGAGGACACATCCCATTGCTGTTTCTCCCTCCCTCCACTCCACGGCACAGAGCTCATGGCTTCAGATACCTCTGCAAAAGCAGTCGAGCCCAACTTCCACAGAGCCCTATATGGTATTGTACTGGCACAGTCATAGCTGTTTTCTCCAGAAACGGGGCTCCACTTTCCAGTACATAATTTTCACTTTGTGCTAAACAGACAACAGAGTGCGAAAACTCCCTTTTTTGGGTTTGACATTATCATACACACAAGAAAACCATCTGCAGTTTTCAGCTTCAGCTTTTGCTCCAAGTTGGGATCTTTGAGTTACTTTTCCCAACACGTTTTGCACCCCAGACACTAATTCAGTCTACTCCCTACTCCAGCTGCTCTACCCCTCTGTAAGCAACTCCTGCCTTCTAGCATGACGCAGGAGTCATGGCACAGCACCTGAGCAGAGTGCTTATGTAACCCCAGGGTGCCGCATCACAGAGCAGGCTCCTTGAACCCAGTACTTACCCAAAAAGGGCACGTACGTGACATCTGCACAGCCCCAGCACTGCTCACTCGTGGAGGGTAGAATAGCACAGGTGGGACTTCACTGCAGTCCAATATCACAACCTGTCATATCTTTCTAGTTAAAGGAATCTGGGTAAAGAAAACACAAGCTGTATTTAAGCAATAATACCTTCTGGGAATGTCTAGCAACAAGAAGTGTTCTGAGGCAGGAGCTGTGCCTCTGGCCCTTACCCTCACCAGTCGACAACTCTCAAGCTGAGTTAAAATAGCTGACTTAAAAGTCATAGTTGCTATTCTCTGCAGTAAAATACAAAAAATGGCTTTTTTTAATGTACCTTTCAACATGCTGCAAAGTTAAACACGACTTGCGTGTTACCATGGATATAATTTCATGTTTGTAAGTCTGGTCCTTACTGGCAGCTAAATGCCAGCATGGGAACAAATAGCAGAGCAGGGTTTTGTTTGGCATTTTGCTCTGTTTATGAGAACAGCTAACTACTTTTTCTATTAACAAGCTTTTGCTTTTACTGGAGTTTCTCTAGGACCAGAGTTCATCTCATTGTCATTAAACACATTGCAACCGACCCTCCAGTTTGTGTGAGCAGAGCTGAACTCAGTGGAACTACACATGAGAATCAGGGTCATAGGATCAAGTCCTAGCACCTTTACGTACCCACCATGGCTGATACCAGACAGCGTACAGTGTATGAAGATACGCTTCATCTCTGCCTGATGAAGAGTCCACTCCAAATCCAGAGTGAAGGGATCGAGCTAGGACTAACTTTTATTCAGAGTAAAAACGTGACAAATTCTGAATAAACTCAGGTGGTGAAGTTAGTTTTTCATCTGAGGAGACGGGTGGTTTTATTCCACAGGGTCCCAGGAAAAAAATCTCCAAAATGGAATTGCTAAGTTCATTCATATCAACTTGAAATCAGCTGCATTCACGCAGAAAGGCTAATGGATGAAGAATAAAATCCAGACTGGCAGGAAGGTGTTACTAGTTTAGAACACCAAGTCCAAATGCCTCCTTCACATCCACACTTAATTACTTGTGCCCACATCCATTTCAAAAACTGTGTGTGTATTCCTAGGTGTGGCAAAAGTCACCTGGTCTTCAGTGGGACAACAGCTCATCCCTCAGGGAATAAGCCCAGGGATAGCTTTTGGCTGCTGGCTGGCAACATGTAGGATTGTAACAACTTGGCTGCTATTGCTAGAAGATCTGAAAATAAGACGCAATTGCACAGACAAATCTGGGGATTACACCAGATCACGTCCCTCCAAATCACACGGCCAGAGTGTTTACCTGTGTCTGTGTGTTGCTGTCATGAAAAGTTCAGTACCTATTTCAGTATCAGAGATGCGTATCAGTCAAACTTGACTTCAGCTTTTGAAGTGGGTGGAGAGCAACACCACCCCTTTTCTGTACTGAAGTCTGCAACAAAATTGCATTTTACTCACAAACATAGCTGTAGCTCTGTTGTGTTCTGACTTTTTAAAAAATAATCTCATTGGACAGACACCACGAGCAAGTTTCTCCACTCTGTGGAGTGTCTTCACAGTCCTCCCACATAGCGAAAATGACTCAGACAAAACTACTAAATTTAGGGCATTGGTATTCTATGTGTTACGCTGGTGTTCATACAAGTAATGCCTTAAACAGTAAATTTCTGAATTAAGCATTCAGGCATCTTTTCTGTGCTGCATCTGCCACTGAAACAGAACGGCAATGAAGGTGGGCTGAGGAGGAGGTTATTTGGATCGTGATTCGTGTTGTGTTTTGGCTAGAGCTAAATGTGAATTTGAATGAGGTTTGCATGTACTTTTAGAAATATCTGTTGACCTGGTATCGTGATTTTTGATCTCAAGCAATGAGATCGTGCAAGATTAGCTGCCCTTGGGAGATTCCCTTCATCTCAGGCAAGAGACTGCAGGCTTTGACTCACAAATGGGGATGATTTCTCTTGGGATGACTAGACCGATTCCCATTTCTCAGCATTCAACTCGCCCAGCTCTCTGAGGTTCCCCTCCTGCAAGGATGGCTCATGAAGCAGCTGCTGAATTGCTGCTTGCAAATCCACGCACTCTATTAAATCAGTACTTCTGTAATTCAATATAAAAGTAGATAGAATTATTGCAATTTCGTAATTTGTGAATCACCCCCTGCTTCACAAGCAACAGCCATCCCTGTAGCAAGGGCAAGGTACTCTGGCAGTATGCAATGGTGGCCAATTAAAGGCAAGAAGTTTTACAGCTAGGGCTTTTCAGAGAGTTTGGCCATGTGGTCACCATCCAGAAAAAGGGACAGCAACACCTTGGCCATAAGGAGACCAGAAGAAGCAATCAAAGGGATAGGGCAAGCAGGCAAAAGGGAGAAAGAGGAGTGTTAAAGCGCCTTCTTGGTTACGGCAGTGTTTCTTCTCTGCTTGCCTAAAATTGACAACAAATCCGTGAGAGCTCGAAGTCAGGCCAGAGGCAGGCCAAGAGACCACGCTCTCCTTCAGGCTGACCACACCACCTGCTGAAGCCAGCAAAAGTTCTGTGTGGGCATCTCAGGAAGGACACAGAAGTAATGACTCATCTGTTAATGAACTTTGGCTCTTTATCTGTTTGTCAGATGTCTCCAGAAAGCATGGTTTTCTTAAATATTTTTGGTTTTTGAAACTGATGAATAATCTTTACAAATATAGTTCATGATCTGTTACCCAATTAAAACTAGGAGCAACCTGAGCTGTTTACACTGCACACTTCCATCACATTCCCCTCCTTTGTTCCTCATCGTTGGAGCATAACTCTTTAATAAAATTAGGTTTATGCAAAAACATTTTCAGATATTCAGCTGTAGCCTCCAGAACTGCTTATGCCGGTGCGATGTGCAGTATTTCAGCCTAGGAAGTTGGGCACCCTTGTCTGAAGTTCTGCAAAGCAGATAAAGAATAATTCTTTTCAGTACAACTCAAAAGCCGTACTTGTGTGTATACCTGCCCTGAGGAAAACTTCCGTAGTACAATGCTTATCCTTGTCCAGACTCCACCTGAAAAGCAGGGATCTTACTAGTCCCCAAAGTGCCCACTTAACAGAAGCTCAAAAATCCACGCTTAGAGGGGATGTAGAGGGATTATTTAATCTCTTCCCTTGCTCTAAGGAAGAATAAATAATTTAGATCATCTCTGAAACATACTTGTAATCCTTATTCTTGCAAAAATTCAGTCAAGAAGATTCTACTTTCTCCGTAAGTAATCTATGCCATGATTTTACTACTCATGCAATTAGAACATTTTTCCTAATGCTTGAGCCTTGTCTCTTTACCTTATCACCTCATTAGGATATTTGTCCAACCAGGCAACTTTGGACCAAATTACCCAGTCCTGTTACCCAGATTTTGACTGGTAACCTAGTCAGAGAATATAATGAAGGATGATGTTGAAAGCCAAGATCAAGAGATATATCAAGATCAAAAGAATATGTGTATGATATCTACTACTCACTCTTTTTCCTTAGCTAGCTGCCCTATAAACTGGAAAATTACATTAGGTTAACATTAATTACTCTTGACAATTATATTTTTTAACCATTTTACAATCTAGGTCTGTTCCACTGTCTGTCCAGGAATCCAAACCTCTTTCACATGTGGATTTGCATTTTCAGTTTCATTAACATTTCCTTTTATAGACTCAGGGGCAAGCCCTCCCTAGTAAGACTCCACTAAAGTAACTCCCTAGTAACTTCTACCCGGTGAAACAGAGTTGCCTCAACTTATCCCAGGGCGGTGATACACTGAGGGTTTTTGCCATATTGCCTCTCCAAGCAATATCCCAATAAAGTGTCCATTGCCACTGGGGCTGGGCTACTCAGTGCTTCCAAGAATCGCTCAAAAACATCTTTCCGCTCCTCCCAAGGAGGTGGCTTAAACTACACCCACCTGTCAAAGAGGTTCGGTGCTTTCTCTCTTTCTAACTTCACCCAGACAAGTCTGTCCCTCATTTATTCCACTTCTCCAGAACAAGCACGGGTAATGTTTCTCCATTTCTCCAAGCCTGTCCTTTCAGAATGAGCTGTGCTAATAGTCCAGTCCTGTGACTTATCCCAGCAAATTTCTACTATGCCTATTAAGTATTTAATTTGATTCTAAGCTACAAACTCAGGTCCTTTCAATTTTTTTTCCTGTTTTTGCATTGACATTGCCCTCTTAACCTTCCAAAGATGCTACTGTAATATTCGCTCTTTTAAACTTAGCAATGTTTTTTCTTCTATGTGTTTCTTAATTTTTACTTACCTAGGTAACTCTTGCACTGGCCTCTTTCAAACTGCACATGAAGCCCTCTTCTCACTGGGCTGGTGTATGGTGCAACCCACAGACTCCTATTTCTTCACCACCTGAGTGCCACCTCTTCCCAACAGGCCTACGTAAGAACATCCACTGTTATGTGGAAAGGAGGATCTCCTGTCAACTACACCTCAACAATTCATACCTTTAGCTGTAAAATCTGACATTAGCAAGTGCCAAATATTTTATTTCCACATTTTTGAGGAAAAAGTGAAGTGGTTTGGTATTTCTGAATTGAAACATTTAATTTCAATGAGTTGAACCAAAGCAAAATATTTTGGTTTGACACAGTTTGACATCAAATATTTTGTCTCACAGATCCAGAGCAAGGCTCTCTGACCAACCTTTTTCCCGTGATCCAGCATTACACTAAGTAAGAAGGGAGACTTGCATGCATCCTTGGTTAGGTAATGCAGAGGTGTTGGTGGCTGTAAGAAATAATCAGAATACAGTGCTACCTGACTCAAAAATACCACAGCAGTTCAGGCAGATGGCTCAGACTTAATATTAAGTAACACACAGCAATCCAGTTCTACAAACTGTTTTGAAATGGATCAGACTGACTCAAAGCAAAATATTTCAGTTCTACCTTCCTGGTGAGTCCTCCTCAAATCACAACTTCACAGAAACTTTGCATAAAAGTCACTTCAACACCAAGTATTTTTTAACATAATATAATTAGAAAATGTAGAAATAGATCAGTCATCATGACTTGCTGCACACGAAGATCAGAATACTGATTCATACATACTTCATATACATTGACTTGCTTCAGGAACACAGTACTTCTACATCTTCTCCATACCACAAGAGTTCAAAAGGAGATCTTTGCTCTCCAATGGCTTTCACATGATGGGAAGTGATGCTAATCATGAGAACAACCAGAAAATACTTTTGAGCCAATTAGATGGCACCAGTCACAATGACATTAGTCATCCACTCCTCAGTCTGAGGAGAGGGAACCAAAATTATCATTCATCTACTCCTGAAGCTGCAAAAGACACGAGGGAAATGTACGATTTCCCATTCTTATTGCAATCATCATCACACAAAGTGACACAAGCTGCTATTTTCAGCTCCTGTTCTACGAGAGCAGTGGTTACTCTCTGTGCAAGTTTCAAAAGAGAGACTTTGATCTCATTTAACTCCTTCATTCTCCTTCTCCTGTCTGTGTCCAATCAACACATGACCAAGAAAGGAAATGGGACCGAAAAATGCTACACAGTAAAGAACATATACAGCCTGATGCCATTACCCTCTGCAGCTTATAAGGGCAAGATGACCGAGACGTGTCTGCTGGTTAACAATGAAGGTGACAGAGGAGAGTTGTCATATATGGTGTCATGACTCTGCACACCAGTGAGAAGAACAGCATGAGAAGTGGTAACTGATGTGTGGAAAAGTTCTCACAAAAAGAAAACCTCCCAAAAAGTTGATAGTCAAACACCAGGAGAGGTTAACCGCAGCGGGTTCAAAGTGGATGATTTTAAGAATAGATCCAGGAATAACACTGGAACAGAGAGACAGACTGCCCTGCAAGTCTAACAAACCACACATCAGTCTTTACACTGCTGAGATCAATGAGATACGTACCGCTTATCTCAGAGAGCTGAGAGGTGGGGGAAGTCCAGGAGGAACTGACAGGCAGAAGAGGCTGACCAGACCCTGTGTGTCCACAGCAAGATGGTTTGGGCACCTCAGAAATGCTGGTGTAGCAATCTAGCTCACAGCCAGGAGACCAGACTACCTAGCAGCCCTGGTGAACACAGAGACCTTTGTATACAACGCTGTCCCAATGTGACAGGCACCCTTGAGCCACTTGACAGCTACATACATCTCCAAGGTGCAGGCTGGCCAGCTCTGGATATATCAGCTCTTGAAGTCCCTCCACCACTTTGTTAATGGAAGACAGAAGCAGTGAAAAAGAGGACGAAAAGTCAGAAACATCAGCCCTTCTGACAGAGGGGTAAACAGACCAAGTTAACGGTGAAGTCATATTCTAGTGAACCCAAGGAAAGCTCTGTGGCTTCAGAAGCCCAGATGCCTCCAACACATCTGGGAAACTCTGCAATTGCTCCTCTGGGTTGACATTTTGGTTCGCTGGCCAATTAGAGTTTGCCCTTGAAGGACTTGATGGGGTAGATTCTAAGCTAGAGTAAACAGTGCCACTGCTTTCTAGAAGCGTGGCAATTTTGAGCAGGAGACAATTATGCCCCAGATCTCAGACTGGCAGGGAGGTTTTCTGAGGGCAGCTACAGCTGACAGCTTCACAATGAAGGGAAATGTTATCCACAGCATGAAACTCCAATCCAACAAACAAATTTGAAACTGACTTTAGAAGAAGTCATGTTAACAGATGGTACCAAATCCAAGTAGCAAAGATCCTACCTACTTCTCTACATTTCCCATTTTGTCTTTTTTGTGTGTGTGTGCGCTTCAGCCCCAGAGAAACAGATTACAACTCAAGATGTGGAGCTAATTAAACTATAATATACTAAAAGGAGATTTGGCTGTGTTGATAAATCTGGAGTGTGATAAAGCAAGAGACTCCTCTGTAAACACTGAGATGCCTCCCCAGGATTTCTCATAATTATGAAACAATTCAGATTATCTCCAGAAGCAGTCTTAGATTTGAATGCCAATACTAGACAGAATGAACTAAAGCATGCTTGAGCTAGACAAATCAGACAATCAAAGACCATATATGTATAAAAAGATGACAGAGGGACAACTGGAATAGTAACTGTGTACTGCAGTTGTTGCTAGACCTTACCTTTCAGCAGACAGCTTCATTGTTTTCCAAAGATGGTATCTAAAACTTCCTGATCTCTCTTTCACACTATGCACTAGAAATAATTTGACCACGGTGCAATAAGACTCACAGTAGCCCTCTTTCTCCCAGAATAAGGCAGATCTTCCATAAACTGTAAAGATACATTTTAAATCACACTCCAGTGTTCATTTATAACAAATGCCTGTTTGCACCATGCTAGCAACATAAAAGGTCTCTAACTCTGAGGTGGCCCATGCTGTGCCTGGTATGAATAAAGCAACACTGGTCTAAGAAGCACTGATGTGTCTGCCCACTGGAAAGGGAACAAACTTTCAGTGCAGGGCATCTTCATACCAGCACACTTTTATTTTCCCAACAGGAAAAACACTTCAGTAAAGGAAACTCCAGCCTCTGACTGACCTAGATACACTGCTGGTATGAGGAAACCAGGAGTGAGGTTTCCGACAGATGAACCCAGTCCACCTTCTGCTAGACTCGGATATTTCCAACCTAGCTGTCTATGTACATCCTGCCAGAAGTCACGGCTGCCCTTGCAGAGTCAGCAAAAGGGAGCTCTGTCTGTGTCTCATCATGCAAGGGATGCTCACTGAAGACGGGGCAGAGAGGAACTCTGGGCACGTACAGTATGCTCCAGCATCTGCAGCGCATTGATCTGTCTGCGGGCAACAGCTGCCATTGCAGACATGCAGCACTCCAGGCTCTCTTTATGTTCATTTGCATCTAAATACTGCTAATTGGAAATTAAACTCACACTTCCCTGGTTCTGAGCATGAAAAACATGCCCCTTTAGCCTAAAGTTAATGCCTAGTCTAGGCTAATCACCCCGGCTCTCTCCCTCACCAGCAAAGACAGCCAGTATCGCTAGATGATTCACTTACACACCTGATGAATCACTCTGGCTATCTTCAGTGACAAGGGAGAAAGAGAGAGCACCCATACGCTTTGCTTATAGATTCCTAGCCTTCAGAAAGCTCCAGTAAGGTAAGTTATTTCCTACCTGGATGGTCTTTTTCTTTTGCACGTGTCCAATGGTCAAGAAAAATGAAAAAGGAATTCAGACTGTGGCTTCTTCATGCAATACCCATACAAAACTATAATGAAAGCAGTAATCAAACAACATTAATATAAATGACAATAACACAAAATGTAGCTCCACAGCTACATCAGCTGTTCCACATGAAACTCAAGTGTGCCACAGCCTACCCATGTGATGTGATACACGTGTGTAGAGGTGTATCATACACACGCCCAATATGAAGACCACTGCCAAATCACATGTTGTGCATGTTTTCAAACAGGGAAGACAAGGAACCATTGGCCCAAGGGCTTCGAAACCAGGTCATGAGATTCCTTCTGCATGATCTTGGTATCCTGCGTGAAACTTTCTGTCCAGAAAAACACCTGTAACCCTGCCCTTTCAACACAGCTTTGATTTATGTCCTTGGCTTGGCTTCTGCAGTACTTTAAACCCTTCCATAGAGAGTCTGCTCGGGCTCAAGCTACATAGTTGGGGAAGTGGCAGGGAAGAAGCAGGCTCTGCCAGCGTCAAAGCAGCTAGGCTCTCTCCTGCTGGTTTCAAAGCTCTTGCAGGGTGGCAGCAGGCAGGGCACGCTGCCCGACTTCTCTCCACAGTAGCAGCATTGCCAGGAAAAAGAAACGACCCAGGGGACCCACAACATCGCACCGAGGTACGAGTTTTGCACACAGTGCCCTTGTGCTCCAGTGATCTCGGAGCAGCTCCCCGTTTGGCAGCGGGGGTTTCTGCTGTGCCCTGGAGAGGGTAGCTCGAGGCCCAGTGGAATAGGCCCAGGGACTGGTTCAAGTTTGCCTGGCTCTGAAACGCTCAGCTGTGTGGTGTGACATGGCCTCTGCTGGGGGGGGATGGGATTTTGTGCATTTTCATTCTAAACATGTAAAGCAGGGAGCTAGATGAAATACAGCACAGTCAGGCTCTGAAAAGGTTTCTTGTAGGTGTGAAGACTGCAAGGGATATACATCATTCTTCATCTAACACTTTGCTGATCATTGACTTGTGGATTGTTTTCCCTCTGAAAAATTCTAACTATTCTTTCTAAATGGGAATTTTGACCAGAGTAATTGAATCATAGAATCATAAAATGGTAAAGATTGGAAGGGACCTTAAAGATCATCTGGTTCCAACCCCTCTGCCATGAGCAGGGACATCTTCCACTAGATCAGGTTGCTCAGAGCTCCATCCAACCTGGCCTTGAGCACTTGACATTGAGATGTCTTTAAACACAGATTAGGCATAGAGACTGCAATGGCAGCGAGATACCGATCTGGCCGGGTTTGTACCTACCCTGTGGCTGAGGCAGAACAGCAAACGCCTATGTCAGCTACAGGTGGAAAGAAAAAGGGTTTCTGTTTGAGTCAGCACACAGCGTCAGGCAGCCAGACAGCGACTGCTCCACCAGGCTCCCCAGGCTTCGGAGAGCACCCCCCACCAACCAGCTTTTAAAAGACCAGCCACATTCAGGTGTATGCCACCAACTGAAATATGCTTACTATACAATATAAAGTGAACACTTTGAGAGCACTACTTACAGCACTTCGTCTTGTACAACTCCTTATAGGATCCTGTTTCCAAGGCTTATAAATTAGCCTTGTCTAAACCAAGTTCTGTCTGCACTGTGGACAGATATACCACAAACCAAGAGCAGCAGGAGGACAAGGTATCTTCCCTGCGAGTATTTAATAAATAATAAAAATCAGTGTATGAAAGATGGGAGAAGAATATCAAGTGTACACGACATTCATGACTTACGCCTAGCACAAATGTGTGCACGCACATCAACTGACTTTCTTTTCACTTGGTCCACATTTGACCTTGCACTGTTCATTCAAGTAACAGAACTGCTTCAACTACAAAGTCGTCTTTCAAATAACATTTTTTTTAATTGATAATATGGTCTCACAGTTAAATTAACCAAACTTTTGACTACCTTTTAACCTAATTTTTCACATAGGTATAATACCAGAAAAGACAGGGGAAAAAAAAGGCAGGGAAAAGCTAATATTATATATTATGTATTATCTTTATATATTTAATATAAACATACATTTTAATAATTGACAGCGTATGTCATAGTCAATAAATCACAGAGCTCAGGCAATGTAATGTAGTGCGTGTTTTCATTCCATGTTATTGGTTTCTCAATTCAGCAAACAGGGATTTCTGACTGCATTTAAAAAGGAAATCAGCAAATCAATACTAAATTTTCTGTAGAAGAAAGAAGCATAAAATTACTGAAGTTACCACAGAAACAAATTTAAGCAAACTGGTGCCACAAATCAACTAATTAGGCAGAAAGAAGAATTAAACATCTTCAAAAGCTATTGATTTATGATACTATGTCAAGTTTGGGACATAAACATTTATTATCTTGCAGCTCCTATCCCTTCAACACTTAGATTAATTCTATTCATGTCTTTCTAATAAAGGGGAACTCAGCTAAGTCCAAGTAGCAAACAGTAAGACAACACACTCTTACACTTGTCTCTCCCCTGAGAAGCAGAGAGCACATTTTATGTCAAATTATTCCATGCACGGGGAACACTGCAAAACTGGGTACATACCATCTCACCATGGATTACAGGATTAGACTCCTGTGTACACCCTAGAGCAGTCTAATAAATTTAATGTAAACTGCCATCAAGTAGACGGGGCAGTGTTTTTATTCTTGCCCTAGAGTACAGCAAGAAACATTTCCTTATCTTGTAGTGATGGTCAGTTATGTTTCAGTTCCTTTTTAACCAGACAATAAATCACATTTTATGCAGATGTCACCAAGCACACAGGCAACTATCCATATGTAACTTAAAAACAGTATTACTGCTACCAACTTTCAATATCTGCTAATTAGGCTCGGCCTTTTGAACCACCTGAACAACTGGCATATAAAGAACAAGATGGATGCTTAGCTGACCCCACAAAGAAATAACATCTGTCACCTGATAGCCAAATTCATTAAATGTGTGATATGTGTTCGCACCAGGATAGTGGTGCTTACATGTGTTAGTTACGTAAAGTATTGCCTTCTGCAGAAACTACATTACTCCAGTGAATAGAAATATGTCACTTAAACAACCAGTGAATAATAGCTGGTGCCAAACCATAGGTTATTGTGGGCATTAGATTATTACAGAGGGTCAAATTCTGGTTTTGTAAATATATCTGCAATACTTGCTGACTCCAAAAAATACGAAAAAATTCATAAATCTCAACAAAGAAGTAGCACGGTACTAGTCCAGCATGGCACTTCTAGAGAAAGCATGACTTCCGGTCACTGGTGAAGAGGGTTTTCACTGGACACACAAACAAATGAAAAATAAACTAAAACCACACGTACTGAATTCACCCAATAAACAAAGCAGGGCCAATCCACAGAGATTTCCAATTGCATTGCTGCCACATGCGGGACTGAATTTCCTCAGAGGGCACCAATACCACAGGGCACCAATCTGCCAAAGGGGTGTCAGTGCCAAGGGCTGCTTCTGTCATCAAATCTTGCAACCACGCGTGCTTGTGCAAACATTAAAAAGCGATGAGCAGAAGAGGAGGGAATGGAAGTTTTCCATCGGCTTCTTTTGTCTCACCCTTCCTACGTGCAGGTTCTGCTCAGAGCTTTGGAGAGACAAAGCTGGGAATATTTACTCTGACGCTGTCCTTCAGAGGAGAGGCACCATATCTCTGCATTAGATTAACATATTGCGCTTCATATCTGCCTTGTAACTGAGTTCTTCCTGTCAAGAAGCAAGTTTTCCCAAGTACCAGAAGCAGAAAGAGAACCTCGAGGGTTTAAATCTTTCTGCTCTTTTAGCTGGACATCAGCAATGACCATTTCTTCAATAACACACAGTACAAAAGGTTGGTGGTTTCCCTGCAGGACTACAATCTGATAAGGAGCCAAGACTCGAGCCAAATCTCAGCAAAAAAAGAAAGAATAAATAGTACGTCTTCCTCTTTTTTTTTTTTTTTTTCCTTTCCTCTACACAGAATGTTACCAAACTGGCCTTTAGTGTTCAGCTCACAGAAATAATTCATGAAAGCCCATTGGTAGAGAGTTCATTTCCTTCTCTTTTCAGGTTGAAAAGGAAACTTTCTGTGAGTTTACTGTAATGGAGTGTTTGTCTGTATCAGAAGTGGCCTGACCTCTCCAGCCACAAGATGAAATACCAACAGCCCACTCTGTCACTAGTTCACTATTAGGAAATTACATGAGAGGAAAGACACAACACAAAATTCACAGGGAGAAGAAAAAAAAAAAGACAAAAAAAAAAAAGACATCAGCAGTGGTGGGAGTGAATGAACAAGCTTAATAATGAAGCCAGTAAAAAGGAAAATACCCTCTGGCCAATTGATAATAAAAGGTTACTTGAGGCAAAGGGTCAGATCCTGAGCAGCGTAAAGTGGCCCAGCTTCTCCATCCTCAGCAAAGCGACAGTGATTTATAGCAGCTGCAAAAAGCCCCAGGAGACCAAAAAAACCAGCTATAAAAATGGAATTGGAGGCCCACATTTTGAGAAGCTTCCACTCACTTTTAGCACCAGACTGAGGTACAGAGGTGACTCTGAGGGTTTGTTTCTGCGGGGGAGTTCCTGTGAAGTAAGCTGAAGTGTGAATTTACACTGCATTTACTGCTGGGTCTTTAAGTAGGCTGTAAATTCATACCCTAGCCTATTTTACAGGGATTTCCCCAAGCAGATAAGCTCAAAATTGGCCTCCTAATCATGGAGGCAGACTAAATAAATAGATATTTTCCAAACTGCAGACCCACACAGGAATCTCTCTACTGCTTGCAGGCACAGGTGGGTACCGGATAGCATATACTGTAGTCCTGCAAGTGCATGGTGTCCTTCTTTCCTCCACTCACTCCAAAAGCCCCCTCCCATCACCTCTCTCAGCATCCCTCCACTTCAAGACACACCTTCGAAGCCCCTGGCCCTGCCTCACCTTCACACCAGATTTCTGTACCTTGGCCCCTGGCTCTTCCCTTCCCCATTCCAGTTCCACATCTGAAGGTCCATTTTCTGCTTACCTGCTTCCCCCTGCACCTCAAGGGATGTCTGTGCAAAAACTGTCCTGGTGCAATGGACTCCTGCCAGTTCCCTGCTTCTGAATCAACCTAACCACGTCCTGTCAATTCACACCTCACCCATTCCCCAAGGCGCTGGACCCTTGGCTTAACGGATGCCCTCTGAAACCTCCTTCAGAAACACAGGGTTAGCTCTATGCAGACAAGTGCCATGAAGCTGGGCAACATTACTCACACTTTCTTGGCTGAAAGATGCTTTCACACGCAGCCAAATGGGAGGCCAGGGGTTTCCAGCAGAAGACAGAGGAAGCAGCTAATATGGTCACAGCTTCATCAGGGTCCTCAGGCTGGGCGGTTTGGTCTTTAGCAGGCTAAGGTGAGCTGCCTGAACCACCCAAGGCCCGTGCTGTTTCCCTGGGAGCCGCAGTGAGGCTGTAATAGAGCAAAGCATTTACACCTTGGCTAATCTGGTACCTTGCACAGCTTTAACAGCTGCCTGTGCTGTTCTGCTGTGTCAGCCGAGTCCCACCTGTGGCCACACCACTCTGACAAACAGCAGCAGCACTGTATCCTGAAGGATCCTTTTCAAGAAGCCAGTTTAGTAATATCCTTTGTCACCTGATGCAAACATCAAGTTTCTCAAAAGCCTGGAACACTCTCCTACAATGAAATCCCTGATTTTGCAAAGCATGAAAAAGAAAGGCAGTTAACACTTAGAAGTTTGAGCCCTAAGATCAATGAGGGAAGCAAAAAAGCATAAAACATCTTTTGATATCAGAAGGAACCAGGCATAGTGAACGGCTATCACACACACTGCAGTATTCCATACCTCCCTTATCTGCTGGAGCAAGTAACAGCAGCCTGAAGAACAGGAACCACTTGCTAACAGGTACAAGACTGAAAAAGCTATGCGAGAGATGCAGGTCACAGAGCAGTGACCCTTCCAGCACTTGACTAAGTGTAAGTTTCATCTTTGATGTGTATGAAGATTCCGCACAATAAGCATCTCTGAGCATCTCAGCACCCTCTAAGAGCTAAAGTCTATCCTGCAGACCATTTCCTCAAGCTTCCTTTGTGTCCCTTTTCTTTGTGCCATCTGCAAACATTTGTGCAATTGAGTTGCACCAGCAAATGTGCTGAAAGAAAGCCAGCATCTCAGCTTCACAGAACAGTCTTCAGGGAAATAGAAGTTTATATTAGCTCAGCAGCACTTCTTTGGAAGTGTCTGTGCAAACAGACATCCAAACAGAAGGCACCAACAATACAATAACAGCACCCAAACCCCACCAAGCTAATGCCATAGTTAACGATATCTCTGAAAACACAGTTTCACATCAATCCACGGAGTTAAAAAAGTAACAGAAATTTTGAAAGGTATATAAGTAACAGAGAACAGCAATTGCATCATCAACACAATGCAAGTAGAAGAGAAGGTTGAATACTCTGGAAAAATTCTTCTGTGTGAATTATTCACTTAGCTGAAATAATTTCTCTTTCCTTTTCATCTTGCCCTGTTCAGGAAGAAAACCATATATTTGAATATGGGATACCATATAGTATCTTCCACATATGATACAGCACTTGCTTCACACTCCAGGACAAGACATTCAAACCGGGCCAGTCACGTTAGAAAATGGAGCGCGAAAGGTGGTTGTGTTTTACATTCTGACATGTGAAAATCTGAGGTTTCAGTGATGATTAGGGATGTTACATTGGTCTTATATCACTGACTCCAGCGATGGAATCTATCATCAATGACTCCAAAGCCACAGCAGTAAGGACACTAACCTGCTCCCCTATGGGCTCCACATTCCATAAGTGCTCTACGACCGGAGTCGATCTCATGCAAGACCAAGATGACACAGTATTAACGCCGTGTGGAGGGGGACAGGGAGCCACTCTTCAAGTCACAATGCACCTGGCAACAGCTGCACCAGCTCCCTCCCGGCTGCTCCACTCAAAGATTGTGCTAGAAAGTAAAACAACACCCTATATGACCATGTTATGAAACCTTGTCTCATGGCACATATGCAAAACAAGGCCGAACCTCCACTGCAAAGACAGTCACAGTTCAGACACTTTGCAGTTTCTGAACGCTGAATATTTGTTAATCAGCTGTAATGTTATTCGCATACCCATACATCTATGTCCTGCATTTTGGATGCCCTGTACCACTTAAAAAATACTGGTACTTGAGAAGAAGGATGGCCCCACGCAAGGTAACTTACCTCAGCCCACAGCCTCAGGCAACCCATGCAGAATCTGAGATAGACAACAAATTACTGGAGTACAGGGAGAAAATTATGGGGATACAGCAGAGTAGCGTTAAAAAGAAAGCAGACAATGGGGGTCACTGCATGAAGGGGCCTCTGAAATAAGCCTGCACATACCAGTATTTCTCTCTGCTGAACGGCAAGATGACACAGGGTGCGAAGGGAGTAATGCTGTGTTTTCACAGAGGTAAACTGTAACAGGTTTCCACCTTAGGTCTCAAACCCACTACAGCAATATTTTGTTTACTCATATGATGTATCATTTGGGATAATGTATCTATGTAAATGTATGAACTTTTGAAAGAACATTTTATGTTTTAAATATTCGGGGTATAATTTCTTTTGTTTGTAGCTTTCCCAGGCTACAGATTTCCTGTCTGGCATCTCCCTCGGTGTTTAAAACTCCAGAGCCAAGCTACTCTAAGTCCTTACTAAGCCTACCACTTACACGGTAACAGGGATAACCACCCTGTTAGCATATTCCCTAAAAAGGGCACCCCAGAGAATTCAGTCATCAAAAAACATCCACCAAAGCAAAGGAACAAGGCCCTTCACGTTTATTATACAATCTACTACCCTCTGAAATCATTGCCAATATTAATCTATTTATCTAGCAACTAAATAAATGTATGAGCTTCCTATGCAGTAATACACTGATTCAACGTTAGAACATTTCAGGCAGGGCATATTTCTCAAATAAAAATCAAACCTTATTAAACCTCAAAGGAAATGCCACATAAACACACAGAATCAAAAAGCTGGGAGCGTGTAAGGATCTGGTCTTAGTTTTGGCCAAAATTCAGTGATTCCTTTTCCATTGCTTCAGTTGCAACATTTTGAGCAGCACAGAGCACTGTTCTTTGAGAGCTAACCAGTAAAAAGAGCACGGCTTTCCTTCTTACACCGTCACGTAGTAGGGAGGCCTTTATGCCCTGCTAAATGTAAAATATTTTAGAAAAAGCAAACCAGGAAACAAACTGGGATCTGGTCAAGAGTTCATGTTGGCTGAATCACTGTGGTGTGGAAACCACCAGCTCTAAAGATGGAAAGTCCAGAGACATTCATTCCCTCAAAGAAAGAAAAAAAGAAAAAAAAAAAAAAGTCATTAAAGACCTATCTGGCTTGCTGGCAAGCTCCCCCAACATCTGTAAGACAGGAAAAGCTACCTATAGAAAGGTGCCTTGACCTTTTTCCTCCTCATCGCTCTCTAAGCACGGCCAGCAATTTGACCTGCATCATAGCTTTTCACATTGGGTGCAGTGAGAATTGTTTAAATGTCACTCCATGACTCAACATGCAGAAATGCTGTGGGGTCGTGGCACTGCTTCTCCCCTCCACATCCTGCACCTATTGCCCTCTTCTGCCTTTCCCCAGGAACAAAAAAAGAAACCAAAAAAACCTCCGTAATGTACACATTGAACATGGCCAGTTTCTAAGTAGGGATTCGTTCAGACTTCTCTGGATTGCCTCTTGTTATCTGAGAGCTTCCAAGGAAATGCTGCTCAGAAGCAATTAAGGCCAACTGTCCTTGGACAGACGTACAACAATCAGCGTATTTAATGAGGCAACACAGTCATTTTGAAAGAGGCCTGGAAAACCCTAACATTATTAAAATTTATCTTCACAACTGCTGACAAGATCTAGTAAAGACATTTGTGTTCCGCTTGCGCATTTCATTGTCTTTCATAAGCCAAAATCTTATTAGCAAATCATTTTAGCAAAGTTCAAAAGCCAGACTGTTGTGTATGCCCATTGCTTATAGCAAGGATAACAGTTCTTGACACGAATCTATTCTCCATACATTTTTTGCTTTCGTTTTTTTCAAAGTACTGGCATGCATAAACATGCTGTACTTAGGTACTAAACACATTTGTCTCAGCTAATCATCATGTTATTTGGCATAATCCTGCCACTAAAGCTAATACTCCTATCAGCTTTCCGGTAACGTTCGGACTCACCTGGTCGCTGTACCTGCAGCAGCCTTTTTGGCTGTGCTGGATGGGACAACCAAGAGCCGCAGCAAGAAAGGAATGTAACTGTGCTGCAGAAGAAGAGGAGAGCTAGTCTGGCGGCTAAACATCGCAAGCTGAGGAAACCCAAGATCAGTTCTGCAACAGGTTTCCTTACACAGACTTATCTATATCGTTTATTCTCTCTGTGCCTCCGCTCTGTAAAATGGTACTTTTATATAACAGGCTCTGTGAGAATAAACACAGTACAAAGTGGCACACTGACAGGGAACATGGAAATACCTCAGAGTCCATGACACCTCCCCATTACCAAGCAGTCATTTTTAACACTCAAAAATGATTGATTTCAGAGAATGTTACAGTGGAAGTAACTCACAAAAGACTGAAGAATCAACACTGTTTCCTGAACTGAATTCAGTTTTGTGAGTCTAAGTTTTAAAGGGTTCATTTACCGCAGTGATTCCACTTGGAAAGCAGTCTTTGAAAATTCTAAGCAGCTTTCTACAGAGCAAACCGCCAGCCAGCACCAATGTTATTTTGTAGCACTGGTCACGATGACCAGGAAAGCCTTTCAATGCAGCAAACCATGTTCCAGGATGTCTTGAGAAAAAAAAAAATCTGTAAAAACCACGCATCAAAAACCTGGGACTCTTGTGCATTAGTTTTCCACACTTAATGTAGCTGGTGTTACAAAGTGCTTCTAGCGCTATCAAAATTTCATGGGCAATACGTCAGGAGGGAATCCGCCCTGAAATACTAAATTACAGGAACCTTAAGATAGGTACCAACTTTCCTGAAGAGTTCTTTATCCTGAAGAGAAGGCGGACACTGCAAAGCTTTAGCTAGCATCACTGACACCTTGCATATGTCCGAAAGCCATTTTTGTCCCTTCTGAAGGGAAATTACTCACTGGATAATATCGTTTAATTGGACAAAACCATCCCACAATCCTCCTTCTGAGATGTGTGTTAAGGGGACTGCATTCTTTTTTATTTTTTTAAGCACACCTACACAGCCTTGCACCCATCATTCTCCCTTTCTCCTTCCTGGAGGGCTTACCCTGCGCTACAACTCCCGGTGACCCCTTCAGGTGCTGTGCTCCTTTGGGCTTTCACTGCTCTCCGCTCCACAGGCTGCCAGCATCAGAAACTAGTGCATCCCGAGTACTCCCTCCACCCTGTCCCACGTCACCACTCCTGCCCTTGGGTTCCGCAGGGTGGTCCCACATTAGTGTTCAAGCTTGGAGCAGTAGTGCGCTTCTCAAGCCAGCCCCTCCATCGCCCTGCTGACCGCGCTTTGCTGTGCCTCGCGGAGCAGTCCCCGAGTGCGGAGACCAGATTCCTTTCAGATGAAACAGAGCTGGAGGAGGTAACCCAGCAGCACAGGAAAGCACACCAGCTGCACGCAGCATGCAGGCCAGGGGACCTCACTGGAGTTACAGCTCTCCAGGTCCACTCCTAGCTGCTGCTGTGTTTGCTGGTGCAGAAATTGCCTTGGAGTATCAGAAATTCATTCTCCTTCAGGGAAACTTAACAAACCCTTTCTACTCTGTTCAACCACCCAAAACCCACATCGCTCCCCTCCAAACCTCCAAAAAAGCAGCCTGATGTCTGTCTTTGCAGATATTTACCCAACCGGCACCTCCAGTGGATCATAACATTCCAACTGTTAGCATCCTGGACTGGTCTTTGTGAACACCGTCTGGCATCATTTAGGTCCTTGCTCACCTGCCAGTATTCTGTCACTCACCTCTTCCCTTTCACCTAGTTCTACTCCTCCTTTCTTTCTTTTGCACACTCTTGGTCTGTTTTATGATTCTATTTACGAATAAAGCTCAAGCTCATTGCTAACACCAAATTAATCTGAAATAACTCCTTCATCTTCTCTGATGTCTTTGATTTTCTGTGACTGAATTTCTGTGCAAGTTCTAGCAGTGCAGTCTGGAACTTCACACTATCTATAGACAATTTCCTCTTATTTCTCAGTTAGCATGATTTTCTTCTTTGTGAGACAACCCAGGACCGGCAGAAATGAAAGGAAGGACCTCAGCTGACTGCAACAGGCAGTCCCCTAAATGATCTTAATGCAGTCATTCAAACAACTGATACTATTTATGTTAAATTTCATGACTATATCACATTGAGAGATAACCATGTATGTTCCGTGTCTTTTGCGAACACATTCTTCCTATTATACAATCTGAAAAAATACTGGTTTTGTTCTAATGTAATTGTAAGAACCAAATTTATATACAAGACCTTTAGAAAACAGAGACCCACCTTTAAATGCAAAGAACAAACATTTGCATTACCTATTTATATTAAAATATGCAGATATTTCCAAAGTATTCAGTCAACTTATAAATTTTTATAACTTCTTCAAATTGTTAACATTTTTTTAACACACAGCATTATTTCAGCTTTGTGGAAGGCTCAATAACAATCTTTCTGGTCTGGAAAAAAGGAAAGAACATTATAATAAAGAATGCAGAATAAATAAAAACAAAACAGTACAAGCCGTACATCCACTCATACAAAGACAACTTTCATGGTGAGCTATAAGCAATTACAATAACACAATGTGCTGCATGTTGATTTCACCAGTGAAAAGAATTTCTCCAGCTATTGAAGACTTTCCTGGCGGAATTTCAGAAAAAAAATTCTGACATTCTCCTAATCTGACTTCTGTGCAATGCAAGTCATGCACATTTTAAACACTGATGAATAATACCGCCTTTCTTCTGCGAACTGTTAACAGCTGTAGAAACTATTATAGCCTGCTTAAAATCATGTCTCTGTAGTCAATACTCTCCAGACACTTAGCAATACTAAAGCTATTCCTGGGGCTAAACTAGAATTGCTGTGTGAGTACAAAGTTTGATTTATGTTGAAATGAAACAACAAACATCTGATCTTTCCTTTTTTAAAAAGTCATTCATATAAACACAAGTATCAGCTGCATAACTAGAAAGTGATGTACCAAATTTACAGAAATTAGACAAAGGAAGACCACCCACAATTACCTTCAAGAAGAAAAGATTTGTCAGACGGTGAAAGATTGCTAGTGAAGATACTTTGCACAGTTGTGGCTCCCCTAATGTCCTCATGGTGAGGCTGTGGTTTATGAATGACGTTTCATGAATCTAATTTTTCAAGTCTTCCGAAAGATACAAAATTGATCAGCAGCCCCGTACCCTATCTTGGCAATGCTCATCATAAGCTGCTCTCAGACTGATCACAGGCACAGTGGACTGCCTAATAAAATCGTCCAGATGCATCCGAGAGGAAGACAAGGTCTCTACGTGCTAATGTTGTTGCTTCGCATCCCAAAGCACAGGTAGGAACAGGAGAAATGCTCAGTTGTGGTTCCTCTGACATTTCTGAAATGATGTTTGGGAAGAGACAGGAAAAAGATACAAGTGGAACAAAAGCAAACCTTAAAATACATATAAAATTTCAGATATGTTCTACAGATTCACGTACATTACTAAGAGGTGCTGAAAATACAGTTCTGATTCCTCACTCCAAAAAACTGCCACCAAAGTTCCTTTATTTTTTTATACATCTTCACTTTTCAAGAAATGAAAACACATAAGTAAATACAATCAGATTTGTGGAGGGTTTGTGATCTCCGACAAAGACAGCAACTAATTTGGCCAGTAACAATAACAAAGTGACGGTTAGGCTAAGTTGAAGACACTCTTCCTCCAGAAGAGTACCATAAATTGATCAGGAACACTCTAACAGCCTCAAATTAATGCTCCAACTTGTTCTAGATTAATTTTAAATCTTTAGCTGTTAAAGTATCTAGAAAGGTGAAAGATAAGCTAATTGCTCCACTTCTTACTAGTTTTTCTTCTGTCAGTAAATTACCTTTTTTAAAGCATCACATCTGCATCTTCTAATCAGAGCTCTTGTGGAAGTTTCAGCATGCACCAGTATTTCCCCATGTTGCACAGGTATGCCTCCACCTTCTCCAGCAGACATGCAAGCACCCGAATAGCACAGCTGCCCTTCGGCTGCCCCAGATTTCAGCAGAGCTCTCCACACACAGTCCCAGTGCTCGACTGGGGAAAATACTACCGGGTTGTGCCTATGGCAAATTCAGCGTTGCTTTCTGAAAAGCTCCTGTTGTTAGTTCCACCAGCTAACCTCCACTCTGCGGACAGCCTTTACCAAAAATGCACAACCGGTGCAGCTGCCCAAGGGTAGGAACTCGCTCTCGCGAAAACCCATGCTGACCACCACTGCTGCAATGGCACTGTGCAAGACTGAGGACTCCAGAGGCAAAACAAAGCTCGAAATTCCAAATGCAGACCTAACACACAGCACAACTGCTGTAATTCTCTCTACTTCTGGGTCAAATTCAAATTCAAGTGAGACCACTGATATTTTGGGGAAAACTCCCTTTGACTTTGCTCAAGACTGCAGTTCCCATTTACACAGTCCTATCCCACACTGCTCCCAACTCCTCTGCTTTTCTTCCTCCCTACTCACTCTCTCACTTCCTCTACTTTTCTTATTCCTTCTGCTCTTGTGTGTCTCCTTTTCTTCTCCATGCTTTGAGCCTTACCCCACACTGCCCTCTGGGCTAAGATCTCTCTCCCTGGGAGGGCTTTGGATGTCATATCTCCATAAATCTGGGATAACACTCCGATTCAATGGGAGTAAAGCTGACCCATGTCATTGGGTCTCTCTTGCCAAGTATCCTCTGTCTTTTCTCCAGCCTCTTCGAACAATCTCATCCTGTATTTAGTTAGCACCTGTAACTTCGCTCCCTTCTTCTCCTTGGCGGTTGGCCTACATTTCATATTTGTTAATTTTGTCAGACTGAGAGCTCCTACAGGCAGAGTACAAAGTTGTTGGATTTTTCCTCCCTTTGTCTATGAAATGGTGTGCTATTTAAAGGTTTTCCCATAACAATGGAAAGAGATGATCAGTTTACAACACTAAAGGATATGGAAGAAGGAGGTGTGCATGTAAGGGGGAAGAGGGCCCACTATTTTCTTAAATTTTAATAGGTACCTAAGAAATAATTTTTTTTCCCCAAAAGACTGACCATATACAAAGCCAAAAGATATTGTTTAGGAAAAAAAGCAGCATAAAAAAGGCACCAAGAGTACTAGTACTCATCGTATCCTTTGGTCTGGGAATTTCAGCTGGACTCTGACTCTTAATTCAGCACAGTCACAAGGCAACGCCACAATTAGAGTCCTCCAGGGACTGTAAATGAAATAAAAAGTTACGTTCAAATCAACCGATTTCCAAGGTCACGCATTTGAGATCAGGGCAGCAGGGAACCAAACAGCCTTATAAAACTTATGAAATAAGTACAAATCATGCAACTAGGAAAATCTCACAGGTATTCTCTTAATGCCAACTTGATTTGTTAAACTCAATGGTCAGTAGTTCCACTGAACAGAGTAAGAAAAATCAGACTGCGGGTTACAAGGGCAGATAATTTACAATAGGAGGCTGACAGTGGACCACATGGAAAACTAAGCGGCTTGGACTGCAGACAAGCTTAGAGAGAGGGTGAAGCAGTGGCTATTTTGAGATTCCCTGTTGGGCATAAACCAGCGTTCTGCTACGGAGTGCTAATAACATCCACAAAACACACTAATGGCTGCAACATAGGCAGAAACAGTCAAATAACCTTTCGATATAAAAAACAGATTTCAAGTGATTTCATCCATCATAAAAACTACATGAAATAGAAAAATCTCCAGCATGTAGGCACACCATAAATGTGAGAACACAGCTTCCCAGCGACAGATCAGGAAGATCTGATCCTTGGCACTAATTCTGGAATGAGAAATCTTTTAGACAGGCTACCTCCTTACCTGCCTATGTGTAGAAAAGTCACTGACAACTGAATAACTTTTAAGCAATCTTCTGTGCTGCTTTTCTTTTACAATAACTGCACCTTGGCTGCTCCAAACTGAATGGTATCTGGTATCACTATCCTGACACACGCAGCTATCCATCCACACATGTACACTGCGCCTCTCATAGCAGGGAGGGACTACGAATAGGAACACATGGGGCAAACAACACCGTTAACGCTTCCCATTTTGGCTGGTATCGCCGTGTTCGTGCAGTCCACAGGCAGGTGCTGTCATTTCTGACAAGCCTGTTGGGTAACAGCGACAGGAATCTGTCAGATGCTGCCCACAGGCGGGCCATGTCCCGCACGGCACGCTGACCTCCTCCAGAGAGGTTTCATTTTAAAGATCTACTGAACATGTTACAAACACCAGCTGGCAACATGCAATGCATTGCAGAGAAAGGGAAAGGCGTTAAGGGTCAAGACAAAATGATGGGGAAATGCCCTCTGAGGGCAGCAGTGGGCTTGCTGGAGCGCGTGCTGTGCTTGGTCGGAGAAACAGGTTGGATCTTTATGACGGAGGGACACCTCGCCCATCAAACAAGGTAACATGCAAAGGCACCTCTGTGCTCCTCGTGCAATCCCCTGACACCACGGTTGCCAGAAGATTAGTGCTATCACAAAGATGACTTCAGGAATAAACCACAAGTGCCTTTATCCTCACAAGATTGTATTCATGCCATGTGCAACTCCTTTTTCCCCAGGAAAAAGCCATGTGCCAATGCTTAAGAAGATGCATGTCAAAGACCTTTGACATTGCCTTGATACAACCACACAGCCTGCCATCTGTTCTGCCCTTGGACAAGGGAATTCTGAGGGACCTACGTACTCCCGCTTCCTGCCTGCTTTACACCACTTGCGGTGCAAAGCCAATGGAGACGAACAACCAGGTACACCTCCTAGGCAGGCAATAAAATATTAGCGGCTCTCAACTAGCAGAAGAGCCTTTGCACACCTAGCCATGACAGCTCAGAGCGCTTCTGCTCCCGTGCAAGAGGTTATCAGACCCACAGCAGAGCTTTAAACTTTAAGCTATGTTATGGGACTACCCAGCACAGACTGTGAGACAAACACGTACGCTCCTTCTCCCCACCTAGCTGTGCGCAAGCTCTCCACTGCTGGGGAGGGATCGACTGGACAGGAGGCAATACCGTCAGCTACACAAACAGATTTGGGAGAGTTCTTCTGCAGCACGCTAGGAGCTTGGGTTCAGTACGTTATGCCATGAGACAATTCCAGTATTGTCTCTTTAACAAAAAGTAAAAGGTCTCTGAAATGATGATTTTTGGTTTTGGAAATTATATTAGGACCAGTGCAGAAACGGGTAGCAACGAAGTGATTCATGAACACCAACAAAGTGATTCACCAGCCCCTCGCTAGGAAGTGATATCATCGCATCACATCTCCATGAGAATGGCAGAAGAGAAGCATTGTTTCACAGGACAGGAAAGTGCTGTATTCTCCAAAAGAGAAGTATTAAATCTGCAGGTGTGTATGACAAATAAGAGGGGGCAAATTGTCAGTGCTCTGGGCAACGAGTCAGGTGCGCAGCACAGTGACTATCACATGCTTGTAAGCACTACTGAAGAATACCAGAACATTTCCAACCTGGTCTGGGTTAAATTGCAAGCTCTGGGTTACTGTACAATTACCCCACAGCGCAAACAGATTCTTCTTCAACCGATCCATCGCTCCTTGCTCCATCACTCAATCCACAAACGGTAAAATCCTTTCTGGCTCCTTGCTCAGCAGCCACATAGCGAGCGTGCCCTCACATTCTCTTACCTAACTCAGTCCCACACCCTCTGACAGACAACATTGCCTCCACATCCCAAAACGGGCTCTCGGTCTTGCCAGGGATCTATACACCTTCGCAGTATGCCTGCTCCACCTCTTTGCCCTGCCCAGCAGTTACCCCAGTGCTTCTCAGGTCAAAAGGCACAGGGCTGCTGCACACTTAGCTGGCCTAGGGAACCCCAAGGCTCTTCCGATCCCTGTGCTACGCTGAGTCTCGCCTCGTGGCTCACACTAAGCAGAAGCTGAACGCAGCTGCTGGGGAGGCAGAAAATGAGGGGGTTTTAGCTTTCAGCATGTATGCCACATGTGGTCTTCAAGGGTGACATGCTGGATAACAGGTTTTTTCAGTTCTTAAAACTGTACCTCATGTTGGACAGGACCATGCTTTCTGCAGTTATTCTGGGCAGCATCAGCCTGTCAGCACCTCAAAGCCCTAAGCATGCTGCCTCTGCCATGCCTCGTCATTAACGATCTGCCCCTCACAAAGCAAGCAGAGGTAGGTTTGCAGCCACATAACTACCAAGCTGACGATGACAAGCTGACATTGCCCAGATTAACAGGATTTTCCTTCTGTCAGCCTTACTCCTCCTCCTCAGCCTGTCTTGTGTGCCAAGACGTCAAAATACTACCCCTCCAGCTCACCTGACAGCAATGCTTCTTCCTCATCTACAAAACTCCTTTGAAAAACTTATAGTCTTTTATAATAAAACTTATAGCACCTACGATCAGCAGTCCTAAGCATCTGAAAGACAATAAAACCAAGGCTTCTTTCCCCCCCAGCCTGCTGCCCAGCTGTGCCAGAGACGAGAGCCACCTCGAATCCAGAGAAATGCCAGAGAAGAGAGTGGCAAATTTTTGAATAGCCCAGTTTCTCCAAAAGTCCTTTAACTCTCTGCTGGAAGGCTGGTGGGCCTGCTGCTACGTGGATCTGGCCCACAGCACGCCAGAGGCTACTATTAAACCAAGGCTTCAGGAGCAATCACAGAGCAGCAGACATGTCTAAGCAGCACTGGAGAAGTCATCTGCAAGGAAGAACAAGTCCCATGCCATGTAAGATGCAAGCAAGTTGCAAGTATTTATTCTGCTTATCACTCCTAAACCCCCAGGGACCGGCCTTTTAATGAAACTCATATCCTCCAATCTAGTAACCTCCGTTCCCTGGAGACTGGTGCTGTAGATGCGTAGACAGGGCTTTGAGTTGAGCAGCTCTGGGATTTCTGACGTATCCAGCCACGCTTTGCACCAGCCAGAGCGACGCAGGACTCCTCATGCAATCCATCTGCTTCACGGGGTTCACCTAGCAAAGCAAGCCAGCCACCCACCAGCCTTCCAGCTCAGCCCCCAGTCACACCCAAACGGCAGAGCGGAAGGAAAGCGGTGCTCTCTACTCCAGCAGTGCCCGCAGGCTCGGGCACAGCCACAGACAGCTCCTGTCCCAGAGAGCCTGCATCTGAAAGGACACGTGTTCACAGGGAGGAGATGCACACAAACAAACGGGGAACCTGACTGCGTGACTTTTCTGTGTGGCAGGGCACAAGAGAGGCCATATTCTTGACACAGTTTCAGTGTTTCTGTATACTGGACCAAGATCATAGGAGAACTCAGCAACAGAAGATGGAAATACCCTTTCCTTTGGCCAAACACACCAAAAAATCACTGGGCATGACTGTCCACTGGTGACACTTGCTTACCAGCAATGTAACCCAACCAATTTTCACAGTTACTCCTCATATACTTAAATAAGAACACAATCTAATTTTCTGTTTGGCTTAGAGAAAGAGATACTGCTTTTGGAGTAAACAAACGTAAGTAACCTGTTAGGCAAGCATTTTAGAGAACATTTCACCTTGGTGAACATTTTCCCTCGAGTTATTTCTATGATCTAGATGAGCAGCAACTGTGTACTCATCTCTTTCAAAGTTATCAAGTATCATCAGTTAATGAGTCCTGCGTTACAGTGTTTCCATCCAAAAAGCCTCCTTGTTGTGCATACGAGCCACTTCTTTAAAGTCATGGAGGCATACCCCAGACAGAGTAGACTGGAATAGATCACAGATACCCATTTTATCTCAATTACCCAGAAAAGTGAATGGTTCAATTCTTCTATGTAGTATAAAACCTCATGTACCACAGGAACAGAAGCTTAAAGGCCACATAACACTTTCACTTTGTGTGTGCATCTTCCAGTGATGTCAACTGGATGTGAGCTTCCGATTCTCAGCCAGTACAACTTCTGCCAGGAAGTATTTTCAAACACAGTCCATCAGCTCTGGGCTCACACTTATGTCCCAGCAAAACCTGGTGTCTCTCCACACCATCCACACTTGTACTGTCACTTTTACAAGATAGAAGGGGGAAAGAAAAAAAAAAAAAAGAGCTTGCATAAGTAAAATTTACTTTGTCAAATTCTGGAGGCTCTTTGAAAGGTGAAAGCATTTTTAAATCCTGGCCTCAGGAAAGCCATTCTCTGCTTTCAGGAGTCTGAATGGGATGACCGCATCTCTAGGCATAAGGACAGCTGATAGCTTGTGGTGAGACTGCCACAGTTTTAAGAATTTAACAACATGAAGATGGCTTAAGCCAACAGGTATCATTTCACCACAGGACACGAGAGCAGAGTTCCTGAAGTTCAGCTGGTTCCTTAAGCGCAGCTGAGGAGTGGCAGTGGGTTAAGCTACAGCAATGTGATTGCTTCTGGTGGTCTCTTTTATACTCTAAGAGCTAAACTATCCTTGTTCTGAGGCATGGGTCAAAATACTGCAAACAATGCAGGGCACAGAGCAGAAAAAAAGGTTATTTTTCAACTTTTTAGGCTTCCCACAAAGTTTTCAGATTCTGCATAGATTTAACCAATTATATCATTTTGTTGTGTCAGAACATCTTCATATAAAAACAACAAACTTCTTGTTATCAAAACTTTTTTTTTTTTAATTCTTGTTATATGCCATGCCCTTAAAGTACAATAGCTCAGATTCACACATAAAGATTGAGGTGAGATAATGGAAATAAAAGATGTTGAATCAACTGCTTTTATACACAAAGTAAGCATCTGTAATTACAAAGCAGCCAATGCGCTGGCTCTGCCTTGAGTTACATCACAGACTGGCCCCTTGGATCCCAGGACTTCAAATCACCTTTGCTCTCTCTGTCACAGGTCAAGCGCAGCTCAGCCAAACCAGGAGATTTGTGCCAAACAGTTTGTATTTCCAACAACTAAATATTGAATTCGCCTTTTATAAGTCACTCAGGAGTCATGCTTGCACAATTATTTGCATACACAGCCCATTTATTTCAGCCCCAAATACAAAAAGCTATTAACAGCTGGCCAGATTCTGCTCTCATTTGCCCTAGTGCAAAACCACTCCATTCCCACTAAGACCAGTGGAGCCCGAGTTCCGTACCACACATGGGAGAGCAGAACTCCCTTCTCACCGAGGCAACTCGCATCACCAGTGAGTTGCTGTGCCTGTGGCACATGTGGCCTGGAGCTTTCTGTTCTCCTGCACGGACTGCCTCCTCTGCTCACCATCCTCACAGCTCCTCTGCAGCCCCACCGTATCCCTCACGGGCGTTTATTTTAAATGGATCTCATTTCACAGATAGACCAGAGCAGGTTACTTATTCCTCTTCATTCGCTGGATTTACAATACGTGCGCCAGCTGAGTAACAGTGAACAGAAGACAAAATTGTTTCTACAGTGTATTTACACACAATAAAATGAACCAATCAAGCAAACAAACTGTACACAATGTGCTCTATTATTACTGAAACCAGAAGAAACTCTCTTCGGTACTTCCAGTGCTTGTAAATGCATGCTTACGTCCTAAGCAACCCAGAGCTCCCAGAAATTATTTAGTCCTCAAAGCTCTGAGCCACGCTGTCTCTGCAGTATTTACTCCCTGGGGCTCACAGGAGGTAACAGATAAGGGGTCTCCAACGCTGGTTTTTTTCAGAGCCCTCCGCACTGAAGGCAGATGTTGCTTGTTCTCCCTGACCGACCGATCACCTGGTTTAACTTCTCCTGGACTCTCTTCATCTGCTGTACATGTCACAGCCAATGCCATGCTCCCCGGCACGGTGCCATTCTCCGGGCAGCACCGGGAGAGCGAGGGACCGGCAGCCGGCTGCCAGGGGACACTGGGAAGCAAGCACTCTGCTGTCAGTCGGGAGGCAACCACAACACACACAAGAGCATGCACAGCAACAGTCTGAGAGCAGAAATCCTAATCCCACTGTCCCTGCATGCCCACCACAGGTGGGTTAGGAGTTATTACTCTACTCTTCCACAGACATAGCGTTCAGAAGTTTATAACCATTGCTTTGTGCTTTTCTTTCTGCCTGGTAATGTAATAAAACAATTCCCAGTTACAAAAAATGTGACTCTGCAACCATGACAAGGTAACACACAGAGTGCACTGGTCGAAGAAGCTCTTGTTCCTCCCAGCAGGCCGTCTGACCTCAGACGGATTCACACGCAGCATCCCGCAGCACTACGTGTCCTTCTGCCGACACAGCTTTCTGCCACCTCGTGTGACCACATCAACAGCCTGAGAGGCAAACTCGCCCGAACCTTCCCCTTGCATTAAGGGAAAAGTAATTTCTTACACAAATACGAGGAACAGTGAATCACCCCAGCTTGCCTACCAATCCACGTCAAATAAAAACAGTGCCTGTTTCAAGGTCCCTCTTCTGCCATCCTTCCACTGAATAATTTAATCAAGGGTAAAAACTTGACGTGTCACAGCACAGTATTTCTGATGCTAATTTATGTATCTTTTTTTCCCTACTAGAATTCACAGAAGAAGAAGATTGCCACATTTTTCAAGTGGGAGATGCTAAGAACTGAGTTTCAACTCTCTGGTAAACCTGGAAAACAAGGCAAGGGGCCAGCTCTTCTGTGCGTGAACCCCCAGTGCCTCAGCTGAAGCGCGTGTAGATGAGGTGAGAACCAAGGAGAGAATCAGATAATCCCATTTGAATTGTGTACAGCCAGATTTGTAAACAGATAAACTAGCCACCATTTTTGAAGTGGAGTATTATCATCTCAGTAGGGCAGCAGTATGACTCTATGCATTCAACGTTTTAATGCTCAGACAAAGCTAGAGTAAAAGCGGGTCAAATTTACAAAACAGCTCACAAACGCTTGGAAAGAACAACCGTAAGGCCACCTGGGCAACCTTGCTCGTGCCTTCTTGTATAAGGAATGAGTGGCTAGACACTGTAACATACTACTTCCTTTAGCATGTAGTCTACTATCAGCTTCAGATCCTTCCGTTCTGCCTCAAATACCCATATGCTGACACAGCACATATATGGTTTACATGTGTGTTTTATTTAGCACAAAACAAGGAACCACACTGCATTTAGCATTCAGTTTTAACACTGTACATACACAAACACAGATGCAGACAGCCTTGAGAAATCAGGTACGCATGTGAAATAAATTTTTTTTAATACTCTCCCAATTATTTCTCACCATTGCTCGAATCCCTTCCAAAGCGCCCCTAGTAGCATCAGCACAAGTCCAAGAGGTCATGCAAATGAGGCCCTCGCTCCCCCTGCACACTGGGAAGAACTCGCCCCCAGCACTCTATAATAAGGATAAAGCTTTGAGCTTTAACTCAAAAGTCACAGGGACTGCAGCCTATCGTAGGAAGACAGCGGAAGAGATCAAGGGCATCCTCAGAGACTTTGTTAGGTGCAGAAAAGTAAAGTGCGTAAAGTTACTCAACTGCTGGCATCTTCGTACAGTGTCACAGATTTAAGGGTATACACAAAAATACAAATAGAGTTATAACCCTGCCATGAGTTCCACGACAACAGCTCTCTGCAAGCAATGTCAGCTCCTTCCATGTGCAAGGCCTTGCCTATACAGGGCTCTCTGCAGGATTAGGTCTGTAAACTACGTACATAAATGCTGGTACAATGTGTTTACATAATATGTAAATAGATGAAGAAAAGTACATTCACACCAACTACTGAGGAAAGAAAACAGATCATTTCTCTACTGCTAAAAGTACTGAATCACTTACCATCTGGTTTGGGAGAAAAAAAAGACTCAGTCCAATTCATCTATAAAGAAAATCCTGTCTAAGTAAAGTAATCACATGCTAGATCCATCTAAGTTCAATTTCCAATCATTTTAACATGGACACATGGAGACTTTTATTTTCCTGGAGGGGAGGGAAAAAAAAAACCCACCAGTAAGAAGTATGTGTGGCTTGTTAGACCCTGATCCTGCAAGCTCTAAATACTCAGCTATGGTGAATAGTGGAAGCTTTTTATTTAGGAAAAAGCTGAATCGCTGCATCAGTTTCTGCTGGAATGCATCCTAATTTTCCAAGAGAAATCTGCCACACTTTTGCTACCACGCTGTGAAATACAAAAGTAAAAACTAGATACTAAATATCTGAACTAACTTCCCTTTACACCTCGGTAACATTTGGGGTTTTTCCTCCGTCATCTGAAGATCCACCTGAAGAACCACTGGAGCACAGCGCAGAAGGGGTAAGATACTGACAGAAGGATATTATTCTAACTGAAAAAGAGCACGTGGTCACATAAATACTCCAAGTACAAGAGCACAACCAGAAAAGGTCACGTCTGTACCTCTGGCAAGCATTTGTCATTTCCAAACTTGCGACTTTTCACCTTGTCCTCAAATACACCACTAAAATTACACTCTTCATTTTTAAAGAAACTAAAATTTTTATACAATCATTTCAATCCACCCCTCAAAACCTAGCCTACACACAGCACTGATTTTCCAAATGCCTTTGTATGTTCCATCTAACAGTTGTTCATCCCACAGCCGTACCTCATGGAACCAAACCGCCCTGTTCCCTCCTTGCCTCATTCCCTGCGTGTTCAAACACCAACTCACTTCTGCAGGCTGCTTCTCTGGGACATTCCCCTGATCTCTTCCACTGACGCCTCATCCACACTGGCATCTCTTCCTCCCTTCTCTTTTTCCTCCTCACCTCCCTCTACCAACTAATTGTCAGCATTTTCTAATTGATGTTCTTGTATTTTAATGCTTTTATTTTGGAAGTAGTCAAATCCCAGTTGATAATCACAACTCAAAGAGAGATCAGTACTGCTGCGTGGGTGGCTGTAGCAGTCCCGGCCTTTTTCTTCTGCTTACCTCAGTCCACGTACCTCGTTCAAACACCCGCACAAAACCTCCTTCCTCTTCCCAGAGGCTTCGAGTTTAATACAGACTCTTTACCTACGGAAAAAGTAGGATTTTACCGGATTTACTGATTAACCTAAACACTACGAACACCTGAAAAGAGAGAAATCTCCCTGTTCCACTAAATACCTTACCCACTAAATTTTACCATTCACCTCTTTTTCTGCTGAACACTAAGCCTTTCTGTGAAAAAATGTATCTATTATTTATATAAAACAGAAAAATGTTCCTCGGTTATTCCTTAAAAATTACTTCTTCTCGCCTTCTTAAATTTAGCACTATTGATTAACCCTGTACTGATTATCCCTCCATTGGGATAAATTCGACCCCAAATCGTTAAGAAATCGAAAAAGTTCTCTTCCTGAAAAGAGATTCTTGAAACAATGTGTTACAAGTATAACCAAAGGCATTCAAGTCCCTACAGGTTCATGTATTACTGCTCATCACCTGCGTGACAACCATACCCAGTCCTCACTCGTGACTGTGAAAAAGAAAGACTTAGCTTAAAGACAGTCTGTGCTAAAGCATTTTTGGCAGTGAGGGAAGGCTGTGAGTGAGCACCCAGCAGGTTACAGTGACTCAGCTGCGCAGCAGTAACTCTTCAAGCCACAGAAATAGGATTACTTTAGACCTTGCTAGTAAGGTTGCCTAAAAACTGGTACGTGATCACTACTTGGTGTTGCACAGGCAGCGGCAGACCCACCCCTCACACCCCCAGGGACCTCAGTCAGTGAACTCTCTGCTTCCACCTCTCAGACTCCGGCAGAGCAGGATCACACCCTACCCCAGCACACCAGTGCTTATATACCGCACCTATCTCAAAGCAGGCAAAAGCAAACACAGCGCTGAAGTCCGCGATAATGGGAGAACAGACACGCACCGAGGTAGAAACAGAAGGCCTTCCCTGCGAGGGAGCAGCTTTTCTCATCACTGCCCAACGAGGAGGACTCTGCAGAGCCTTCGCACGCTAAGCGGGCCGTTCCCCTGGGTCACATCAACAAAACCTTCTCTTGCCGTCTGAAAGCCAGCTGCTGAGCAGATGGCTGAGGGCCAAGGGACCTGCTTCCAAACGGAGGTGACCTTGCAAGCTTTCTCCCGCCCTCCGCTCTCCCACCGAGCCACCAAACGGGACCCTTGGGATTCTCTGAAAAAGTAAGAGAGAAGAAAAAAAAACAAGTGCAGTTCACCACTGATGTAAGAGAGGCCGGAGGGGCCTTACGGGTCTGGCAGCCAGTGACAGAACTCCAAGGACCTACAGGGAAGCGGTTTCAGAAATGGTGGAGAGGGCCACACTCTGAGCCCAAGAAACTGCAGCAGCAGGACAGACCCTGGGTGCTCCACTCCAGCGCTGGCCAGGACCTTCCAGGGAGGAGACCAGCCCCTCACACTAACAAAGCATCGGGTCTCAGCCAAGTACGACTTCCATTTTGTACCAACTATCCCAGGAAAGAGATCTCAGCGTTCCAAAAGGTAGCGCCAGCTTTTAAGGTAACTAACTTACGCCAATAAAACAACAAATGACTTCTCTGCATTTTGCTGCTTTTGAATGCACTTATGTAAAATACCAAATTACTTTAAAGCAACGAGAGATAAAGATATGCAGGGAAGAAATCAGAAGCACACATACCACATGTTTAACTGTGTCTTCTCTGCTGTCAGTTAAGAGACTGAAAGTGACGGTCCAAATTACAGTGTTCCATAGATTATAAGATTAACCAGTTTAATCAACGATTCCCATTTATATCTCATTACATTATTCATAACATAGTACCCATACGCATTCCTGGTGATATTTTATTTTGAAATTTCTGCCAGTAACAAGAAAGAGTGATAATACAGCTTTTTGTGGACTCTGAATTACACTTGCAAATCGAGCTGTGGGTTTCTTTCACGTCAGTAATTACCAAAAAAGTCTTTTTTTACCTTCCTGCCCATATCTGAGCACACAGGATTCTGGACACTTCAGCAATATTCTTGAATATATTTTTTAAGTTTTAGACATACAGTTGATATTTTTCCCAGATTATGTAATCAGATTATCTTTAGAAAACATTAAAGATACATTAAAAACTTACAAAAGTCAAGCAACAGCTCTTTCCACCACCATGAGGGGATTTCTCCCTCTCTCTCCACTTTTTGTCACCGCTGCATACACCAGGCAAAAGCATCGCGCAGCTCCGTGGCTGCAGTGGCCAGGAGCGACACCACGCAAGCAGCTCTGGCGAGGGACGCCTTCCTGCAAACCACACACCAAGAAGGGAGCATATGGAGGCAGGGCAGCTTCTAACCACGCTGGTAAACGTCTTCTTCCTCACGCCCAGGATCAGTCCTAGACAGTCAGAGAGTTCAGAAGGAATAAGGCCATGACTAACTCGCAGCACCCGTCACCACAGCCTAACCTGAGTGGCATCAGAGACATCAGCACGGATCTGATCTGCACCAGTGGAAAGCATGAAATCAGTGGAGCTAAACCCAGACGATCAGAAGCAGGCTCGTTATCTCTGCAAATTCATGCACAGGGAGTTGCACGCTGCACAGCTTTTCGTACTCTGAGTCACCCCAGCTCCCGCTCTAGGCTGTTTGGTAGCAAACTATCAATAAAATTCATTAATGATGCACTTTATACAGAAATAGTGCATTTAACTGAGAGGCTACAACAAATGAAGAGTGCAGCGAGCGGTGAGTTATGTGGTTAATGGAATACAGGATGTGTGTCAAAAAGCGGTAAAGGTGGGTGGGAGTCTTAATGTTACATAGATCTGCCTGAAGTTTGGTATATATGTGAACATAACTCCCCTTTTGATTTCAGTAGTTACATCTAGCACTCCTCTCTGTTTCTACTGATACATAAATTCTCTGATGAATAACTGATAAACAACTTTCTTTTACGTAAGCCATTACTGGAGACCCAGCAAATATTACAGACATGTTGTTTGTCTTCTCTCTTTTTAGACTTCTCATCTGAATCATGTTTGGCTAGCATTCATATCTATCTCCTTGACTGGTGGTAGCTATAAAAAAATAAATATATATACTTGCAGAACTGGTGGCAGGAATAGTGCAAAAAAGATGTTCTTTGACAAAAATTCTTACTTTTTGTTCTATGTCACCACACACCTGCAGCCATTGGCAACATTATAATGGAGGACGTTATATGTTTCTCTGCTGCCCGTTCAAGTTCCACACCTTGTAAAATATTGTAGTGTTGTGACACAACTTTTAATTACAGCTAACAACTGACCTTCTAAGCAGCAGGCTGTCATTTTCATCCATTCAAGACTGTTGTTTTACCTGATGGTTACACGTAATTCTAACTTCTCAAACCAAATTAAGAGGATCTGGGAAGCAACCTCTAGAAGAAAGTGAAAATGAGCAAGTGATATTTCACAAACTTGGGGGGAACTGTAATACGTAACAGCAACAAAAAAGCAAAATGGGGAAAAACTGTCAATCCCACAGAAGAGTTCAGGTAGAAAGGAGAGGAGCCTAGAAGCAAGGGGTGTGGGCAGGAGAAAATAGCTGTAGCACTTCTCAACACATTCTCTTTCTGTGGGGGGGGGGAAAAACAAACACAGCGGGAGACCAAAACCATAACCTGAACCTGACCTCACTCACACTGGTTGCGCCATAAAACCCCTGCGCTGAACTTTGGTCATTGCATCACCAACACAAAGCTCTCTCGGAGCCCAGCCAAGCAACTACACCACGATTTTTTTTTTCTTCACGTGCACTCAGGATGGTAGAGGCCAGTTAAGAATATGGCCTTTCAGAAGAAAAAACATACCAATTTAATTGTCATTTGGCTGGACAGCTCACTTTTCTTTTGAGGTTCGGGGGGATGGTGTTTGGTTGGGGTTTTTTGGGGTTTTTTTAATATTATTGCATTGAAAAATGTGGGTGTGATATAGCATTTAACTGGAATGCTAAATGCCAAGGACATACTTTTGTCTGTATCTGTTAGAAACGAAAATCAATACATCAGTTAAAAACATTGAAGATCATAAGGTGATCAATTATGCAAAACATAAACCTTATCACCAACGTAACATGGCACCGGGAATGTTCACATAAGTATGTTCTTTAAATCTTAACAAACATCCTTGTACACGAGATGTGTGATTCATGGTTTACAGAGTGATAAGCACTAAAGGGTCAAGTAACTCACCTAATAGCACCCAGCAAGTCGAGATCAGGCTGAAATCGGAATTCAGGATCCTGGTTTTCCATGCTGATCTTTCCTACAACTGCATGCTACTTCAAGTAGCAATGTCCTACCAATACCAAGCAGTTCTGTTTCCAGCTTATTTTTGTGCTGCACAGAAGAACAATCAGTGTGTTTGTGAGTAAGCACCCTAGCAATCACTTGCCAGCATAAAACATAATTGCCGAGGCGGGACACAAATGGATAGCTTAAGTCAATAGAGAGATAATTTATCATTATCACTGACAGCGATAACTGCCAAAAATTCCAGTCCAGACCTCCATAATTAAATTGACTGTCCCTGCAGAAGGGGACTGAACAGCAGAGCACACTGAACACGGGGCCTTCCAAACCCCCTGGCTTCTGACAAAATGCCAGTTGCCAATCAAAAACGCAAATCAAAAATGCCAGCTGCCAATCAATGCAGCAGCGGCGACACTGTCGGTGTCCTCGGCCGTTCACTCCAACACACAGGCCATTGCAGACTCCACCTCTCAACTCCAGACATCCGCCTCCTCACCTTCAGCACCCTGCCAGGGCAGACCTGTTCCTGCCAGGCACAGCAGCACCCACCTGATCTTCACCCCATGCTGCCAGCACTAGCACTGGAGAAACTCCGTAGAACATCGGGGTGTGAACACGAAGCAGCTGGAGATTGCCATGCTTTGTAGCTTCAGGTGGAACTTGAAAGCAGCAGCTCGAATGAACATCCTCCTCTATGAAGAGGAAGCAATAATGTCATGACCTAAATTTGCATTCTGTGTACCAAACTTATTTATAGAGGGAGGGAAATAGGTTTGGGAAGAGAGATGCAAGTCACCGACCTTTGCTGACAGTGTTGCATTCTCTGGTGGGCCATCACGTGCCCGCAACATCTGTATTTCTGACTCAGGTACAACAGTTCTGATTCACGCGTAACACGTAAGAGTATGGGTTTGCCTTTAGTCAGGAAAACACACTGGTTTACCTCGGTTTTAAATGACATTTTTTAGCTTGGTGGGCTGCAGCCACTGGAGTGCTATTTGATTATTACCACTCCGCTGTTCCTCCGCACCCTAACCAGAAGCCGGTTAAAACGCGGTGACCCTGACAGAGCGGCTCGACCGTCGCAAGCAGCCAGCGGTCAGAAACACGCTGCTCCCGCGGCCCGCCCCACGCCCGCGACGCCGGCTGGGTCCCACGCGGCTGAGGCACAGGCCGAGCGCGGAGCCCCTCCCGCAGGCTCGGCGGGCGGG
>Ga0065711_1001936_pt1:0-22500 | contig 38583 bp, 16 predicted proteins | sample Hoacrofraction12_FD_59098 | JGI IMG/M metagenome (GOLD analysis project Ga0065711, IMG submission 59098) | Hoatzin crop microbial communities from Cojedes, Venezuela - Epithelial fraction 12 v2 (version 2) | ecosystem: Host-associated > Birds > Digestive system > Esophagus > Crop...
CGGCACATGGTATGGAATACCGGGCTCTGTTTGGCCAGGTGGGGTCAGCCCCCACCCCCCGGCTGTGCCCCTTCCTGGAGTCCGGTGAAAATTAACCCTGTCCTGGCCAAACCCAGAACAACTGTATTCCTAATATACCAAAGTCCATACACATGTAGTACCACTCTGATTTGCAAATTTCTAATACTTGGTCAGGACAGTTATGTTTAAGAATCAGGCAAGCATAGAAAGAGAGATACATTTTCATCAGCACAGCACAAACAGAGTAGCAGAATCTCTGCCCTGAAAAGTTTGCCATCCTAAACCTGCTAAACACAAGGCAAAGTACACAGAATTGGTTGTTAAAGGTCTAGGAAATTAGAATTATTTTTCCTGGATTCTGTTTTTTCTAAGAATCCAGAACCTGGTTTTGAGATGCAAAAGATAATACTACACATATCTGTGAGATTTTTTTAATTGATTGTCTTGCCAAAAACAATTTGTGCAAAAAACAATCACCTAGACTCAAACAATTATCTTATAAGGGAGGTAGGGTAGCAGGCTGCCAGAGAACCAATTGTGCAAAACAGAGGAGACAGACATATCTTTTGCCAAAATCTCAACTCAGTGCTCTGAAATGACAGCTTGTGATAACGTATTCTCTATTGATTTAAAATAAAAGGCTAATAAAATGGAAATTTTATAAAGTCATATCCCTTAAAAATGAAATCCATAAATAAATAATTTGACAGTTATTTTAATAATAGTGTTAAATATACACATGCATAAACACACTTTCTCACTTTATGTATGCAATAGTTAAGACATAATTCAAGACACTGTGGAAAAATACATGCAATATTATTTTGCAGAGATAAAGAGCTTTTATGATGTTGCTCAAGAAAACGAAACAAGACAAAGCCACTCTGCATTCCTATTGTGAGTCTGGAATACACACAGCCAACTTCCTGGATCTTACAGTTTTCCAGAAGAGGCCATCATGTTGGAAAGCCATGCATGAAGCAAAACGTGAATACAAGGAGTACAAGCTTTCAGAGCTAAACCCGTTGGATTTAAAGTGGTTGATACGTTCCCCACCAAAAACAAAAACAAACAAACAATAGAAACAAAACAAAAACAACCAACCAAAAAAAAAAGGAACAGGGCTTCATTTCATTATGAGATTGTGTCTTATAAAGACTAAAGCAAAGAACCTTTAAACCAAATTTATATGGGGAAGTCACGCAATACAAATGGTCATTATTTCCAATGTCACATGCAGTTTCTATGCTACTCTGAAGTTGGATGACCTTTACAGACATTTGTGCTTCATGATGCAAGAATATAAGATCCTACAGAGAAAGACAACAGTGTACCATATTTCTTTTTTCCTATTGAACTACTTTATACAGTAAAAATCTACTTAATATGGAAAAAGTTGAGGGGAAAAAGCATCCTCACCTCCCCATTGGTTACATTCTGACAAGAGCTGTTCTTTCAGAAATTTTTCAAGCCTATCTGTCTGTTATATTCAGTCAGCTGGAGTAAAATTTTTGGTCTGGGCTTAAATGATTTCCACAGCATCCATCTAGCCTAGAAATTCGTTGTCACAGGTCTCATAAAGGCCAATCATTTAGGGTTCATAGTAAGATGGTAATCTGACCTACAGCGTACACTCATCCATTTCCAGCACATTTAGTAGAGCTGTCTGTAAACATGTTTCTCATACATCAAAGCTTTTCCAAAATTCAGAATCTTTCCTTTTACACATTAGAAAAACTCCCTTAATCCCTTTTTCAAAAGATACAGTAATTTTGTAAGATTTTCAAAAACCTTGTTCCCAATGCATTCACATGAGGTGGGACAGCAGAAGATTGAAGACTCTGTGAGGATAAAGCTCTTCCAAAAAAATTAATACATACATTCTAGACTACTCGCTACCTAAAAGTTTCTTCTTGGGGCTGTGTGTGATGAAGAGACCATGTCCTTCCACAGCATCTCAGAAGAGGTTTAGTCAGAATTGATCTGGAAGAAGAACAAGGAGACCTCACAATAGCGGTGTCATCTTCCAGCACAAGGCTCTAGTGCTTCAGATTTTAGCAGACCTGAAGACCAAAAGAGACTTCTCTGTGCTAGTGTAACTCACTTCTATTGATGGAAATAATTCACATAATTCAAGGGAACTGGAAAACAAAAAAAGTACACCTAACAGCTGGGCCAAATTCTTCTACTGAAGTTAAAACCTCCCACAGCTCTTCAAAAAATAGTCCTTATGTACTAAAACGTGTTGTATCATCCATGCTATTCTGTGCAATGCTTCTGTGCTGTATAAACCTTGTATTTCCCCAATTCCTTCCCTGATGAGGTTAGTAAAATAATTTATGCGAAATAAATGAGAAAACAGAAAGGTCAGTCAGGGTACATACACTACAGGAGGGGGTTGCTGGTTTTGTTTTGTTTTCTTCATCCAGACTACTGTTTAAATCTCTAGATATCAAGAATGCTTAAGAGAGATAGATAACAGACAACAACTGAGCTGAAGTTAGATAACAGACAACAACTGAGCTGAAGTTAGATACCCTTAAGATTTCAGAAGACTTGTATTTTAAGCAAATTACTTTCAAGACAAATCCTAGCTAAATAAATAGAAGTTTAGACTTCAAAAAAAATCTTTTACTGCATGTCATCAGATCTCTTCAAATATTGCATGTAAAGACAAAAAAGGATTTAAAATTCAGCTGTAGATAATGGAAGTTGTTTTCCTTTTAAAAGAATATTAAGAAAATATGACTAAGATGGAGGAACCTAGTCCCAGACAGCCAAAATTTAGTCAATTCAGCTAATTTTGTGTTTAAATAGCAACAGTTGGAATTATATGACAGTCACAGCTGAAAAAAATTACAAATTATACGAAGCAGGTAAATGGTCTGTAGTAGGCTTTGCATCTTTGGTTGTTTACCTTTTATTTAAGGAATTTAACAAAGAGATTTCTGCTTAGGAAAAAAAAACCTTCTAAAGCCTGAAAATGATCATTTTTCAGGGTACCTCCATAATGGTTCCATTTTGCATCAATCAGAATTTCAAAATTTAAGTAGTAAGACTTACAACTCTTCAAGCTGATAAGCATCTCATAGTACATTTTGGCTACAAAAGCTGGAAGTACAAAGAGCTACTCTCTTTGTGTGAGCGAAGCTTGAGTGAACAGATACACACTAAAATATCTTCCTTACAAGGTAAAAAGTGGCCATGACTGCCTGGGACACTTAGCTGATATGTTTTCTTATGATTCCCACTGTTCCCAATCCTCAATATAAAATAGACAATGAAGATGATTCTAAGTGGGGAGATCACTCTTTAAAGTCACAGCTATCATTCTCAATTTTCTGTAAATATTTTAAAAAGTCTATGCACGCTAGTTATAGTAGAAAAACACTATGAATATAGATGATACATGTGCCCATTAAGCATTACTTAAGTATATATATTTTTAAAAAATTATAGGGAGTTTTTTTATGTATTTAGGAAGACTGTTCTGTAGCTAAGACAGGGCTGGAGCTCGGGAGATGGGAAAGTGAATGAAGCCTGCCTTGGTCATTGCTTCTCCTTGCTTCTGCTTCCAGCAATGAAGAGGAAACATCTCTTCCTACCTTGTCTGGTTAGCTCTTAAATTCTTTGGTACTGGTATTTTCACCGTAGTATTATACCACAATCTCCTCTGGGGCCCTTATATATTGTTGTATTGCACGTAAAAAATGCAGTATTGAAAATCAGTCATAACAAGTGGAGTTAATTTGTGCTTGTGCCTACTATGATTCCCTGTTAGCCCAGGTGAGCCCTTGCAGACTTGTGGCTGCCAAGCAGAAGTCCAGACACCTCCACATGGCACCCCCTGCCAAACTGCAAGACCAGCAAGGTCTGTGGCACCCTAGAAAGGGAGCTACTGAACAACAGAGGCCAGTCAGAAGAGAAAAATGAGGAAAATAAGCATTTATGCTCCCTGCTACCTGTGTTTGTTGGAAGCCAAGAGTGTTTTCCACAAGGCACACTCAAGTGGCTGGGGAGGGACGGATGAGCATGGAAGGAGGGGGAAGGTGGCACCAGACACCACCCATTGCCCAACCTTCCCTTCCCCTCCAGACCCGTGATTCTGCTATACTTCCACATACCATCAGCCTTCATTCAAGGCACATCCCACACAGGGTAATGCATAGCTGTTTGTCCAACCCTACAAGCAGTGACCTGTCTTCTCCCAAATCTTGCAGGCTCACTGCATTTTCCTCTCTCTGAAAAGAGGAGTTCGGCTTCCAGCAAGATTTCCCTTGACAAGTAAAGCATTGCTAAGTACGAAACACTTCTTTCCCTCCTCTGTCAGTCAGCACCATGGGTTCTTAGCAGTCAGACACCTGAATCCTACAAAAGGAGATGTTCCAGGAGCATGTTCTCTTTCCCAAATACTGTTTTTAAACACCTGAAACAACACACATATCTTGTCACCAGAAGTGAGCTTTCAGCTACTGAGAGCCTGCTTTTTCCCCTAACTTTAGAATATAGGTCATATAATAATTTTGAAATACCAAAATAAAGCTCTGCACAAGCATTTCTTGCTCCAAACATATACCAGATCATACCAGCAGCAGTTCAGTGGTACATGTTCCAAGAGCCAGACCGTGTCCAAATTAAACAGTCCATCAACCTGATCTTGGTGCTGCATATGTTACTGACTGGACAAATCAGGGATTGGTGATACCTGCTGATTTTACATCTGGGAAAGAAGATACATGTAGATGGATAGATATGGATGTGGAATGATAAAGGAGTGATATATAGATATATATAATGATTTGGCCCTTAACAAGAGGTTGTTTTTCCACCTCCATCAGGACGAGCCTCTACAGAGACTTGCAGCACTTCCCTGAGCCAGCAGTCACAGATGTTTCTTCTGGGCTTGATAATGAGGCCTCGTCTCTGTTTGCATCAATGAGCCTTCTTCAGTCATGATAGAATTCCCATCGATGTCACATCGATATTAGTGGGGACTGCAGTTGCCTTGGAAATACCCAGAGTAAAGCTATATCAGAGCTTGACTCTCACTAACTCCTTATGCAATCATCCACACACAGATGCTCGAGAAGGAGGGAGGGAGAAGCATGGGCAGAACAGTATCATATGGCACATATTATCACCTTCCCTACTTAAAAGGATTTCTGACCATTTCAGTGAAAAATGAGACAATCACTTATACCTATAGTGGGATAAAACTACACACAAGGTACTGCACTCTGAACAAGTCTCCCCTAACCTCTCCCATCAGAAGAGTTCAACTCACAGTTTTAAGCTTGCAAGAATAAGTTGTCCCCTAAAATCATGGGGCTTCTGTATAAAGTTTATCTCCCCTTCTACATAAAGTTTATTTAAAATGCTTCTTCTAAGTGCTTCCACTTTGCTTGTGTAGCTTTTGCCTGTTTCACATTTGCAATAAGGTGACATTCCCAATATCTTGAAAACCACCACAGACAAGCAGACCCATTAGTGTGCCAGAGAAGCTCCTTTACTTCTTTGTCTCATCCTCATATGTAAAAATTTCAGCCCTTGTATCGTATCACATCATATCGCATCGTGTTTACATTCAGAGGGTCAGCAACAGTAGGCACACAATATTTCAGTGCCCATCGTTGTTTGCTTGTTTGTTTTCCTAAAGGAAACAAAGTTGGAGAAAAAGTTATTTGTAGCCAGAGCCACACGACTTTTCAGCATATGTTCTGCTAAGCGCAATATTAGGGGCTGTTATACATGAGTTACTAACTTAAAAATCTTGAAAACCACACCCAAATTAACTTCTACAGTTTAGCTCTCGATGTGAAGGACCGACACAAAGCCCAACTGCGAGATCAGTAACCACTAGGGTGTCATTAGTGTCTTGAAATGACCAAAAAGAATTGATGATTTTGTGAGTATCATGCAAAAAGGAAGAATCCTGTCTGAATTACTCATATAACAGATGTTTGCTAGGATCCACCATGCAGCCTGCATACACAGTTATGCTAATTTGGCACTGTTTCCCTTCAAGTTAGCTCTGAGTCATTAGAGCACGCAGCTAGTAGGTCCTTCTGTCTAACTAATAATTGCCTATTATTGATATTAATTAACATTTTCTGCACCTTCCCTTGGTTTTGACCTAGTATCTGTTGGTAGTCTAATCACAGTGGCCTATTAAAAGTCAAAATACGGAGGCCTATAGCAGTCACGAGCCATTTATCAAAAAGCAAACAAGGCCAATTAAACAGGCAGCCAGACAGTTGTCTTGATTTGCCACTGACTGTTTCTTGATCACCATTATAAATTGCTAATCGGGCAGAAAGTGCTAAGCAGTGCATCTGCAGGGGGTGGTTATTGCTCATTCCCTGCCTGGTGACAGGTGAGGGAGGCTAGTGGTGGTCTTATTGATGTGAACTGCCCATCAGTTGGTAGTTATTGTTAAAGTTCGTGATGCTACAGCTGATCCTTTCCTGCTGAGAGTCAATCAAATTAATTAGTGCTAGAAATTCTTCTGTATTATTCTAACAAAGAAATACAGAAGGAACATATTGTAATTTAGTTCAAAGAGGCACTGGGAAAAAAAAATCTCCATGTATTACAGAGAGCGGAGATAAAAAAAAAAAAAGAAAAAATCAAATATTGCTTCTTCCATAATTTTATAATAAGGGCTGCGGCTAAAGGTTTTTATAGCCACAGATCAAGAGATCATAATAGAAGCATATTGACAGATTTTTTTTCTGCAATACTCCAAGGAACTGGCTGTAGCAGGAAAATATATCAAAACCTTATCATCAGAGCTGAGATCTTCTGCGAAAAATCAATAAAGAGTTATATATGGTTTGAGTTTAAACAGTTCTCTGTAGTCATTTAAACATAGTGCATCTGTGCAGCTTTTTACCTCTGGAGACTGGTGTAGCCTAGCAACTGCAAGGCTTAAACCGATTAACTACAAATGAAGTACTGTACGCCTATCAAAGCAATTGCTCATGGTTGCCTTTGTTGCAGGGGCTGAGCTAATTGAACATGATACAGTATGAAGATAATTAACACCCATGAGTTTGTTAATTGCCTGTTAGCATTACAACACAGTCTCTGCGTTTCCTTTTAACTTGTTCTTCTGCAGCATCTTCCTCCCTTAAAAGCATGCAGGACTCATTTAGTTGGCAATGATATCTTATCCTTTATTAACCCTTTTCAAAGGAAAAAAAATAACCCGCATGTAGTAATGAAGCAAAAGCACGCTCTCGTCAAACACAAACTCCCACTTAGTCCAAGCAATTTACAGGGAGAAGAAATTTGGTTTACACTGACTGTACAAAACATGTTTATTTTCAGGGCTAATTTATTTCAAGCCATTTAGCCATTATAAGTGCTTTAAAATATCTTTTGTGGGCTGCTTTTACGACTCAGCTGCTCTCGCTTCTAAACTGAATGATAAATGTCTTTTAGGGTTGGAATATTAATTGAAGGCAGCATCTGGTCAGCAGCTGACCTCCCATACTTGTCTTTGTTGACTATCCAGTTAAAACTAACAGCTTATTTGCTTTATTTACCAGCTTCTCTTTCCATTGTGGGGGTAGAGGACTAACTCAATTTTATTTATGCCGAAAGGTAGTGCCAACTAATATAAAATAAAATTTATTTTCCACAATCTATTAATCTGAAATAGATTTAATCTGAGCAAATTCCTTTTAAATTGGTTATTGCGCTTGGGAAAGTATTTCCTTTATTATACTATCTTCTGAATTGGTGAAGAATGCATATGAAAGCTCATAAAGACAATGTAATGCATGCAATATAATTATATAGGATATTTCCTTATAAGGAGGCAATGTTTAAAGCGAAGTAAAAGCTAAGCAAAATGGACAAAAATAGTAGCATTTGGTTGCCACAGGCAAGTCTCCAGTGTTTAAGCTCTACTTTTTCAACACTGAATGTAAATGCCTTGGTTGTGTCACAGTTGTTTAGAGTAGATTTTCTTAAATGATCTTGGGTTTCTGAGCTGTTACTGTCATAGTTAATACTTGCAGAGAAGCTGTTCCCTCGAGGAACACTAGTAGTGCCCAATTACAAGTTCCATCATCAATCATAAGTATTATTTATTCAGCAAAATGAATTGCTAATTAATAACTGATGAGCATTATGGCCTTGAAGTCTGTAACACTATTAATTACCTTGGCAATTGGGATTCTGCTGGTGAAGGACTACCAAGCACATTTTCTCAACAATTAGTACAGCGAGATTACAAGGTGCATACCTGCAATGATAACAAGGGAGTGATGACCTCGAAGGCTTTTAGAGAGCCATGTAGTTTCTGTGAAGAATAAACAAGAGTACAGCCCTACAGTGCTGGACTGTATCCTTAAAATTGTTCAGTGACAAAGCGAAAGCTATCTGGTACATCAGCTGGAAGATCTGGCATCGCGTCCTAAAGCAAGTGTTCCTGCATAGAAGCAATGTGGTAGCCGTATGCTCAGGGCAATGCTGCTGCCTTGTGCTTGGTACCCCACGGCTGCTTGGCTGGTGCGGCGCGCTGCAATTAGGACACTGACCTGTGACTTCAGACCTCGAGCAACTGCTACCTACATGGTCTAATAGTGGTTACACATTAACATCATTGTAAAAGTGAAATATTTAATGAGAAAAGAACACGATCTACAGAAGAGCAGCTTTTTCGGTGACTTCAGTGTTCACAGCGCTGACACTCATGTTGCTCTACAAGTTGATGATTTGCTCCCCGTTCTCCTCCCAGCCATCTGCTGCTTTCTCTTCTACTCCTGTGCCACCTTGCATCTTGAGTGTAAATTCCTTGGGGCAGAGACCGGAATTATATTTGTCCATAAAGTATCAAGAATACCTACCGAGCTGTACAAACAACTTAAATATTACCCAATAAACCACAAGACTAAGATCAGCTCTTGCCACAATGCCAAGATTTGCTTTCTGATTGTCAATAAAAAAGTTAAGCTATTACAAGAACTCAGCTAAGCTCCTAGACTATGTCATAGCTGCACAGTGATAAAGACCAAAATTATTTTTGTGAAACACGGAGGGCTCTAATGTGGTGTATGCATTATAAAAACACAGTTTTCAGCAGCAATACAAAAGCAAAGCCCTATATGAAAGCCATCGTATTTGCACCTGTTTTCTTTAAAGTCCTAAAACAGGCTAGAGGATGTTGGAAACATGCGCTACGTCTAACTTTTCTGTACCGCTTTGATAGCAGGCTAGCAGCCAGTCCCTATTGTCATTTTAACTCCTTACCCCAAGGCTAAATTTTGCCTTCATCAAACAGTAAAACCAACAGCAGTTTTTGTACCATGCAGCAAGAAAATGTCTGTCATCCCATCAAGAGGAGGATATTTGCTGCAGTTATCCAGCATGAAGCTCGCAATGTATGCTCATAATGGCGAAGTAACCAGCTTTGTTGGAAATCTCGATGTACTGGACGATTTTCAAATAGCAAAGCAGAAGCCCGTTAACTCCATCCTGTTCATCACTGCAACTGTCTTTATGGAAACTTTCTGCAGTCTGAGCCTAGATAATACATTTCTGATTTGCGTATGTGAAGTGAAAAAGAATAAACATGATCTTTCCTGAAAAGTTATACAGTGACATCAATGATCTCCCCGATCTTTGTAAAGAGAAAATTCCTTGTCTTCCATGGATGGCTTACATATAGACAATTTTATCTGAAGACAGGGGATGACTTTACCCTTTCTCCCTAAACCCAACGGTTTCTACTGAATGTCAAACTACTTTTTTTCTCTATATTGGTTGGCTGTAAAAACCAAACAAAATCCTTTGCCTAATGATTCTCTTTAAAAAAATACAGATGAAAAGTGGAATAGGGAGAAAAAGTTTCTTGCTTATGAAAACTGCCTTCATACGAAATACAACACATTACACTCAACTGTAAATGCTATCAGTTTTCCCTTTATCCTACTAATTGTGAAGTCTGCTTGGATCCATTTTTCTTACATTGACTTTTGTGAGGTAAAGGGAGGAGAGTGCCCTACACTCCAGAATAAGATCAGTTCCTCACAGACCACCACCATTCCCAGCTCAACAATTTGGGAATCAACTAGTTTGGAAAGGCTTTGCTAGAGGAAATCTTATAATCGCGTGTTCATTTTCTCTTGTGCTCCAATGCAAAACAACCCAGGTGAAGACAAGACGATATAATATAGACAAAATAACTTTACTGATAGAGGGTACAACACAATCTGTGCCAGGCTTTGTTCCCTCCACTCCACTGCTTTTTTGGCAGGCCCTATGCTGTCTGACACCTTGACATATCCTCACATCATGACAGCATACCATGAAAACAGAAGTCTGGAATCACAACAGCTTTAACTATATTTGGCCATCTGGCTTCATCTGTTTTAACTTGGGATCCAGAGAGAGCGAGGGACCTTGGCTGTGATCTGGGATTTCACCCAAACCGGGGCCACTGCTGGGAAGTTTCCCCAGCTGAGTCCCAGCCCAATGCACGAGACCACTGTGCCTGCAGGTCCTGAGGACTCCCAAACGGGCCAGGTCCCTGCTGCTAGTAGTACTCTGCCTATCTCATACAGGAAATTAAAAATACATATATATATATACACACACAAACACGTGTGTGAACATATATGTGTAATTATGTGTGTGTTGGAGTGTGCCACCAGCTCCTGAGCAGGAGCTCTGATGGAGCAGGCGGCGAGCCAGAGCATCACGGCATACACCAAACAGCAACCGTGTTGCTGCGTTCGGTGCATGGAAGGACAGGGGGTCATTTGCTGGAGGGGGGCATGTGCGTGGCCTGGGGCAGGGCTCAGAGAGCTGTGGGGTAGGCGCTGCACCAGAACCTGCTCCGTGTGAACGCCGCAGGGAGACCCCCTGTCCTCAGCAGTAAAACAAGCCAGCCCCCACCAGTTAGCTGGAGGACCAAGGCTCACTGCACCAACCCCAAAGACCAGATACGCACTCTTTAGCTCCTAAAACAGAGCACGTGCTTTTGCTAGGAGAGAGCCCTGAAATGCACTAAGGGATATACCACAGAGTTGGCTCAGGCAAAGTTGTCCTGAAGCCAAACCGCTCTAAAGTATCATTATCTTTTCAGAAAACTATGTTTGAGCAGTGCCAACAGGCACCCTGGAACCCATAAACTCGCTCAAGACACAAAAAGCTGTCGGACATTTTAGCTGAAAACAAAAAATTACTTTTTTTTACTCATTATCTAAATATTGTAGGAATCTGTAAATTGACAATGTTTGCTAGAAAATGTTGCACAATACTCTGGGATTATATTGCTTGAAAAGATTCAGTTGTTTTGCTCTGTCTCCCATTGTACTTCCTTTGGATAAAGGGAAGGAACCATTTAAGATATGGGCTACATTATTTGTAAAGCTTAATCCTGGAAATATCCACGTCTGGAGAAAAAGCCTGTGCTGAAGTTTGCATTTCATTTTGAGAAACTTCTGTGGACAGCTCAAACCCCAGGAAGCATATAAAGTTCACAGTCAGAATTGTAGAACAAAGGATCCCATTTCACGAATAATACCTATTACAAACATCAAAGCTGATAGAGCTTATATTTTGTTTCTTTCAATTCCTGGCCAGTGCAGCATGTAAACTAACCATGAAGTGTTCCGATTAATACCTATTCCATATTTCATAAAACATAAGGTAGCAGATTTTCTATTCCCTGATTGAAGTCAAAATAAAAAAGACAAATAGCAAAATTGCTTCCCAGTAAAATCACTCATTTGTTCAATTTCATCAAGCTGGTACTTGGTCCTCCAGAGACATGCTCATCTCTAGAGAGTTCTTTTAAGAAGTTACCAAGGAAGTTAATGCAAGACTGAAGCTAATGGCACACTCCAGGGAAAAGAAACTGAAAAAATGTGTTCTAAAAATCAGCGTGAAACTGTTTGAGACATGCATTGCAGAAGCCTTCAGCTCCCCTGTATGACTAGCAAACACGTTTCACTGTGAATTTTCATTCCCTTCTTCACACTACTTTCTTCTTGCCAGATTCCTCTTCATTTAAAGCTATCTGCAGCAATGTGTTTATCTGGATTTAACAGTGTGTTTACTTAGCAGTGTTTGCGACAAAGATCTGGTTTAAAAATAATTTGTATTATATGATAGACAGCATGGCAGTTTGTAGTTCTAGTCTAGTGTACGGGGTCAAAATTATAATTCTTGCCAAAAGGAACACGAAGTCAAATAGACTTTACAAAAGTGAATTTCCCATTTCAACTTACGGTTTTTGTAACTCCGGATTTTGTATAAGATCATTTTGATGAATTAAGCACACAGCTTAAAGCTTTCAGGGAAGAGAGACTACATCTTCCACTGCGAGCAGCAGCAAACCTAGATCAGAATACACTTTTCTGAAAAGAGAACATGATGCAAACAGCCTACAGTTTGTTGAGCCCTATAATGAACTCCTGAAGAGAAAAATCAGGAGAATGTAAAGGAAATAAGATGGAGTGCTGAATACCCGAAAAATGAGTAAAGATTATTTTAGAACTAAAACTCAGTGTAGAACAATGGTGTGTAATGGAGACAGTACTGGAGAACGTGACAAAAGAATCTAGAACTCTAACAATTAACTGTACAAAACAGCTACTAAAATAGAAGCACTTTTCTAGGAAGAGGCAGGATAGAGGACGGTGGGGAAAATATATCATAGAGGAATACACAATCCTGAAGGGAAGAAAAATGAGATTTTACAAGGCTGTTTGAGCTTATGTCAAACACAAGAACAAAGGAGCATAAACTAAAGCTAAGGGAAGGGTCAGACCCTCAAGGAATTTAGGCAGAATTTCTTTATATAGGGAGTACTGAATATATAGAATAAAAGGCAAAGGGCAGCAACAGAGAAAAAAAATACCTCAAAACTATTTCAAATGGTTATAAAACTGAACCAGAACTCTAAAAACAGTAAGAAGCATTATGGAGCAAAATTGCCAACAGAGGAGAGAGAGGTAAATGGTCAGTCTTGTTTCCTTCAAGGCTTATTTTCTATTTTTCTCTCTCAGAAATGCAAGGTGACTGCTGCAGAAGTCCCACGTGATGAAGAAATACACCATCTCATCACCAGCAGGGCTTCTGGCCACCCAGACCCCAGTGACTTTGTGTTCTTAACCAAGTATCTGCTTCTCCCACCTTTATTGAAAATTGAAGTCCTCAGACCCTCATTAAGCTGCCAGCTGTCTCCAAACCCACCCAAAATCCACAGATGCATTCCATTTTTCAACACTGATTTTTGAGATGTCCCTAAAAAGCCTGTTTCCTAAAAAGTATGTTTCCAGGCAGGCCCTGACAATCTTGTCAAGCTGGAAAGCCTACAGCCTGTCTCTCCCTATTGCTTATTGGGATCCACAAACAATTTTTTCCACTGTTTATACCCTGAGCTTGCAGCAGACCCAGAACATGCAAGACATCAATGAAATGCAGAAGGAGGCAGCAGTAGCATTACTTCTCAAGGAACTCACCAAAGCAGGGAATGAAACTCAAAGTTTTGCTTCTCCCAGCAGCTACCTGGCCCGTGGGCTATTTGGGTTTATTCTTGACACTGTCCAGCCCAAGAAATTTAAGTAAATTCTTCTCTACAAACTTGAGGAGTTTCTACCAGAGAGCGCAACGTTCCTGCATTCAAACCCCCATTTCCATTAGAAGCTCTCCTGAAGAACAAGATGTGGACCTGAACCCTCCCCCTGGAAGCCTTTTAGAGAGGTGGGTTCCCACATGCCAGGTAAGCACAATGGACACCGCGCATTCACAAAATGGGACACCACCACCTTGCTCAAGCGCACCTGAGGAGAAAGGCTGTCCTTCTGCCTGGCTCGAGAATGACAGCGGCTGTTTCATGGAAAGCTTTTCTGTGTCCAAAGCAGAAGACGCGCACCCCCAGGGCATGGGTCTTCAGGCTGGGCAGCGAGTCAGCCCCGCTGGTGCAGGCTGCCTGGTCAGCTAAGCTGTAGAGATGCCTCGATGGGTACCACTGCCACGGCACAGCACAGCACAACATAGCACACCATGCCCTGCATCATGCACAGGGCTCCTACAGCCCACTCTGGGCTGGTTGTGGCTAATAGGCATAAGACACATTGCTGTTCCGGTCCTCACCCTCAGAGGAGATCCAGCCCTTCAAACCAAAATTTCCTTTAAATGTTTACTCATCTCACACCCACCAGTTTCAACAGGGCTGAGTGGTCAAAGCCGCTTTGATGCTCTAGGTTTAAGCAAATTATGCCTGTAAATGATACACATGAAACAGTAAAACCACTGATAAAGGTGTATACTTCAGTCTCCTGCTTCTGGAGCTTCCTCGGCTGCATGCCTGAAAACATTTTGCCCAGGCTAAACAATCTACAGGCAGCAGTTTGCACGGCTCCCCATGGACAACCACTCAGCAGCCTAATATATTTCAGTAATGATTTTTTCCTAAGATTCAGCTTAAATTTTCTCTTGCTTAATTTCACCCCATCACTCTTAGTTATACCTTCCTGTACTGTCCTAACTATTCTCTCTCTCTCTTTTTTTGGAGTTCAGGATCCCTTCAAACTTATCTGTGTTTCCCATCAATCATCTTCTAGCAAAGCCATAGATATGGCACTTAGCTTTTTTTTAATCTTTCCTCATCATTTGGTCCCTTCTGCTCTGATTGCTTTGTTGCTCCTCTCACCTTCTCAACAGTTTGTCAATATTTTCGTAACGATGCTTTTTCCAGGATTTCATGCCATATTGCAGGTGTGGCCTGAGGCTGACACCTACCAAGTCTATTGACACTCTAATGTACTGCGCTTATACATAAAAGCCCAAACTATATCGATCACCTTTATTTCTGCCCTCACATTCCTGATGCACTAAAGACACAGAGCACCAGCAATAAATACCGTGGGTTGTAGGACCCAGTTTTCAGGAGGCCCCTGCTTCAGCTGCGACACCAGCATGCAAAAAAGCCAAGACCAAGCTCTTTGAGAGTCTGGTCTTTGTCTGCAAGCCTGCTGAGAGTGTGGTCCCAAATGAAAGCAATAAATGCTTAAGCAAAACCCATAAATCGGTTTTGAGCTTTTTCAGAAAATTGGCTGGAGCATCACCACAGTCGAATTCAGTCAGATGGTCCTGAGTAAGCCGGGGCAGCCCCAAAGACCCTTCAGCCGCAGCACACACAGCAGTGACATTTTCACATAGGGAACCTTGTGCGAAAACAAGGGAAGGCCCACTTGAAAAACTTCAGGTGTTGCTGTGGATTTTGTTTTTCACTCGGGAGGCTGGAGCTGGAGTAGATAAAGGGCAAACCTGTCATCTGTTAAACAAAAGGCCTAGGGAAAGCCAAGCCAAGCCCCTGAATCACAGCAATGCCAAACCCCGCCGGTTCACAGAGCTCTGCCAGACCGCTACCAGCTCACCCACAGCCCTAGCACACCTACAAGCACAGGGAGGCTGCCAGTCCTGTTCCTTATATTAGAGACAAAGGATCATATTCCCACCAGTACAACTGCAATAAAATTATCCCATTTTATGCACTGGGACACAATAAATTATATTTTCAGTAAGTTCTGACAAATCTCTCTTTGTATGGATAACTTCTTTCAGGAATTCATTCTCTGGCTCTCTTTTCTCCACATGTAGCTTAAAAAATAACGTTTACCATGTAACCACATAACATGCAGTGTGTCTCCTGGGAGTTAGTGCTCATGTAATTCAAGTAAAGAGAATTGAAAAGATAAACTTTAGTGCTTACCACAGTTCAGGCCATAAAGTGCTAACCTCCTGCTCACCAGGTATTCATGTGAGCCATAAGACAGTAACTTCATGGAGAGATACTACATTCAGTAATTGTTCAGAGAAAAAAAAAAAAAAGGATTATTTAAGCTCCTTATCCTTAAATTAGCCCAGACCTGAGTAGCTGCATGTGAAATGAGTACGCAGGTAATCCTGACTCCTTTCTGCAAAAGGAAAAGCAGCAAGTGAGCACCCAACTACAGTTCCTTCCTGTAGCTTTCAGAGCTACACATAACCATCTCTTTCTTCATATCTTGGTTCTTTCCCAGAGATTTATCTCTCTGACCCTGATCATCTTAACTAAAATCTCTCCAGTTGCATTTGCTATTCAATTCAGTAATGCCCACATGATCAAAACCAGGTCTATGGACTTGCCTTACTTCACACGGAATGAAAGAATAGGTAGTTTGTATTAGCACCAACTTAGTGGAAGACATTATGGAGAAAAATATCCTTTTGCACCTTTACTTAATTTAGTTTGTTTAAGTTTTACCCACATGCAAAGCCCTGGTAAGACAGAGTGTGGGTGTGTGGAGACAGTCGTTGAGAGTGAATTTCCATGCCTAAACTAGTTACTGCTCATTAGCTGAGCAGCATTACTTCTATGTGCTCTTAAGCTATAGTAATTACAAAATTGAGCATGTGAGCTTAAACCATTCATTTCAGTTCACCCAAGGGACAGTGCCAGGCCACATAAATTCCTGACACACAAGGTACTGAAAACAAAAGGGACTTGGTGAGTGTCCCTTCCTCCAGCCCGCCTGTCATTTACATTTGTTTGTGCAAATCCCAAGGCAGTTACAAATTTCAAAGATTAGCTATTCTCCTGAAAAATGCTAGGGAAGAAAAGTAACCTGCAGTGAAGTATGGTCAGGGCTGGTGTAGAGATCGGACAGCACAATTGCTCTCACCTAGCCAGGAATAATGCAATACCCCATTGGTATCTCTTTGGGTCAAACCTAGATGTTGCATGTATTGTTGGTTTGGGTTACAACAAGGAAAAGTAAAATCATTTAATTCATAAGCCAAATTTCTTGAAGATTGCCACACCAGTTCAAAATGATGGTCCACCTAACGCAGCAGAACGGGGTTCCTACCAAAGCATCAGGTTTCTTAGAGGAAATGCAAGAAGTCCATGGCAGGCAAACCGAATAAACGTACACAGGAGAGACGGTTTCCTGGAGCCCCTTGATTGTTCGTTTTCTTACACACTGAAGCCTGAGAGCTTAGTTCCACTTAAAGCCATGTACAATTTATCTAAGGTAACTCCGAAAAGACTATGTAAACATCTAATTCTTTTTCAAGATTCCCTAGCTACTTGGCTTGGGCTGCACCTCATTGCAATAAGCCTTTTAAGATGAGTCCAAATCTCTCCTTTTTTTAGGCTGGAATGTACATCTTATCCATTTAATTGATTGTCCTTTTACTCAGGTGTCATGAGAAGAGGCAAAGTGGTTCTGGATTTACCTTCTCAATAGCATCTGCTAACCACTGTAGGTCTGTCATGTCCTTTCTTGTTTATCTTCATGTAAATGAAATAGTACCAATTCTTCCGCCCTCTCTTCATTCAGAAGTCTTTTCACTTCTCCACAAATTTCCATCATCCCAGTACAAGCTCTGTTATTCCTGTTATTTCCTTTTTGAGTCAGGGTAATGAGAAAGGTTTTTATAATAATGTCATTCTAATATTCTCACTGTTATTTCACTCTCCTGACTGATACCTTTCATTTGATTTTTAACCACTGCAAGGCATGGAGGGGAGCCCTTTGCTGGGCTGTCCAGGGTGATGCTCACATCTCTTTCACAAGTGGTTACTGTGAATTGGGAATCGGTAATGTGATCCACATCTTCCCTCGTAATCTCTGCCACCTCTGCTGATGCCAAGTGCCCTGGCGTCTCTGTTTATTCATTCTGTCAGACCAAAGAAGCTGATTGCATTTACTACTCTCCTAAGGCCAAGCCCCAAGGATTTTAGTCTTTATATTAAATCAAACTTGTCCTGAAGGCAGTAGGAGTTTGCCAGAGCACAAAGACTGAGTCAAACTCAGTCCTTCAAACTCAGAGCAGCTCAGACCTTGTTAGTAATGAGCGCTGCGGCGCCAGAAGGTCAGAAGAGTGGGAGAAGCTGTAATTGCAGAACATTTATTGTCAAATCACCAGCACAGTGTTTCCATACCTTGCAAATCCTCTTCCTGCATGCCCTTCACTTCTGTTCTGCTGGTTTTGAAAAGTGAGACTGCAGAAAGCTTTAGAAACAGCAAAAGCCCCTGCCGCCGCTGCCAGTCCTCTTGGCTGAGCTAGTAAGCAGCAGAGCTCGGGCCCCCCACACTCACTTGGTAACACAGCCCAGGGTGGCTTCGCGGGGGTCTCACTCCTTGCCCTAGCGCCCTTCACAAGTGCTATATTCTGTTTCCAATTACCTACAATCTGTCACACGTTTGCCATTTGTTACAGGAAACCTATGGCTTATTGCATTTGAGAATACAGGCTACTTGTAGCAGGCATTTCTGGCAACAACGTCGTCTCTTGATCAGGCTGGTAAGCGGCACACCTCTGGCCAGATGTGCTGCAGGGCTGCATGGTCTAGAGGCACCAGGGCAAAGAGCAGGTCATGCTGGTAGGATCTGGCTGCAGAAACAGCCCCAGCAGCCCATCCTCAATCACAGTGGTGCTGAGGATGCAGGGCAGCAGGAGTCGGTACCGATGCCTGCAGGAATGTCCTGCTGAGGCACTGGGGTTTGGTGCAATTAAAACTGCCTTTCCAGCCAGTGGCAAACCCCCAGATGCAGCATCTGCAACAAGTCATTGCATTTTTCCACCCAACCTGCCTGGCCCAGAGCACTGGCACATGCTCAACACATTGAATTTGTGAGGAAATACATTTTGAATCACCCACCAAAACTTTGCTCAGTTATCCTAATATTATATACTTTTAGATGCCTATGGAATCATATATCAGCTGCTTCTTGTAACCTAAGAGAAGCAACAGGATTTTACTGACTGTTGCAAAAAAAGTATTTGCACGTGTTTATATAGCAGATACTAGTACCCATTGTTAGGCACTGAGCCACTCTGTCACTACCTGTTATTAAAATAAAATTTAATAATCTGTATCCATCAGCTGTAGCCACCATTGACCAACAGGGACCATTGCTCAGTTATCATGCATTTCTAGCATAATGAATATATTTGTACAAAATACACAATGGGCATTTCAATTCCTAATACCACTGTCCCTGTGCCATTTGCATTTATTTGTATTCATGAACATTTCCAGAACTAGCCAAGAAAATGAAATATTTCTTTTTCTTCAAGCATTTGAGTGAGTTGTCGGACAGCGGATGGCAGGATATCTTCATGATCCAGCCTTTCACATGACAGACTTGCACAACATCTAGTAATAATAACAAAAAGACAATAGACCAAAATATAAAGAAAAGAAGACAGTGCGAGCATCTTGCCACTCTTTCTGTTAGGCAAAGACAGATTGGCTGAAACACGTTGCTGAGTTAGTATTATAACATCAGTTTAAAAATCATCTCATATTAGGCCTGACTTCTGAGAAAGGAAACATGAGAAGACCAGAAAAAGGTAGAAAACCAATGTTCTACTTCTCCAATTTAGGTATCTTGCTTTTTGGATGGTCTTGTTTTCCCAATGTTTTCCCTTGGCTTTTCTTTTGATACACTTGTTCTTTTGCACAGCCACCAGGAGAAGACCAAACATCCTCTGAAACAGGGCGTCAGGGTGACTCGGTGGAGTCTCAGGCCCTAGAAGCATTTAATTCATGCATACTTTAAACTCCTTTTCAAGCTGATGGTCATATACTGTGTACAGAAGTTGTATGGAACTACACTACAGATGACATGCTGAAGAAAAGCAGCATCTATTAATTCAGAGGCTTTATGACTTCATAGAACAGAACAGGAAATGAGAGCAATTAAAATATTAAACCATAGTGACCCTGGTTTGAATTTGGGCTTAGTATGGAAAAAAATCCAACTGAATGTCAAACATGGATATTTAAAGGTCTGTCAGATGACACAGGTATTTGTTTTGCCAAGCAAAATGCAGCATTAGTCTCAGTTACCAACAAGGTTCTCTCACTAACTTTTTATTAGCTTGAGGTACTACTACTTGTTACAAATCAGGGTTCTGTGGAACCCTCATGTTGCATAAACAACGTGCACAAAAAGCTGCTTGTCAGCTACACTGGAGAAAACTACCCAAAAGCACTTCTACAGGTGAGAATCAAAACAATAGGTACAGAGCACTGAATCATATCTTAGCCGAAACACACAGCACAAGACCACAGTTACGACAGGGCAGAGGAGACAAGAGTTCCTCCAGATGCTGGGCACAGGCAGCCCCTGCGCCAACTTACCTTCCGCCTACCACCTTCAGCTTATGCCTGTTGAAGCAGTGTTAGGGGTATGTCATGTGAGATAAAGAACAGCTAAATTAGATTGAGATTTGACCTTTAGAAATCCATTCCAGTCACAGATCCATTCTTCCCCAAAGTATTTTGACTACTGGCAGGACTCTAGGAGTACCCTACGTGATGTGCAAGGACCTGTATTTCTCTCTTCTCACTCCCAGATTTGGGCTGTGGCACCCTGAACACAGCAGCAGACAGCAAAGAGTTAAACTCCTGTGTGTTATGTGCAACTAAGGTTAAAAATCGCCGAATTGCTAAGAGTTCTTTTTTACCAGGTCTTATCATACTGTGCAACAAAAGGTGGTTTGGGAAACAACTAACACAGCTCTGCTAAAGGCTAGCAGAGAAAGGATACAAAAATGAGGTTGAAAGTAATAGGCCTATAAATCTGACATCCAGCGCCCTGGTCTTGCAATGCAACCTGCACCTGGAATGAGACCAACTGATTTCAGCAGGTCCCGTACCTACCCAAGCGCCTGTCACACATGGCCCCTGGCAGGGCTGGGGCTTGTGCTGCAGCAACAACAACATGGCGTTGTTTGGAACAACTTAACCACATACTGTGCAAGAGGGAGTGCAGATTTCCAAAGTACTTCTTGCAAGAAAACATTCCCATGAACCATTTAGATATATGTTCATAATGCATTTGCTGTTGCCTCACTACCTTCGTTTCCACTGGACCATCTATTTATGCACTGCCCAACGAACGGGTCTCGCACCAACACGGGAGCATACTCCTGTCTCTCAACAGAGTTGCCAAAAACATTATTTGAAGTTTATCAAATAACATTTCTAAATAAGACTTACTAGTCATCTGAATAAATGAATCAGATCACTTGCACAATTGGCTGCTTCAATAATAAACCAGTAAATACCATATATTTAATTTTTTTCTTGCTTTTTAAAATTATGCAAAATACTATGATGAGCTGCAGTTTTCTCATAGCATCAATAGGTGGTGCTATCAATTTCCATAATGGTCCACTAAAGAGAGAGAAAAAGATGAGTTAACATCACGACATTTAAGTTCTCAAAAGCTGCGATATGCCCACTAATAAAGGCTGCAATTCTTTGTTATGGCACGTTAGCAAATATTCTCAGCAAGAGCTAAAATTCATGTGTCAAAAAAAAAGACTCATCACTTTTTATTCTCCCCAAAATCTCAGCGATTCTTCAAAGTTTTCACATCAAACTTTGGCTAGATTCTCAAATGTTTTCAGCATGTTGTGCAACAAACTCCTGAAAATGTTGCCAAATTGCCACAGAGGTACTGAGATTTGGATGGACAATCAACTTCGTATGCTGGACACGAGAGAACTTCACCTTTTGTAAGTAAAAATGGGAAGTGCATAATTAGAAAATATTATGTCCAAATGATAGCCAAAGAAAAATTATGCTTCAAATTGACTTCTAGATCCATTTATTTTTCAATACACTTCATAATACATTGTGGATAGATTGTGTTCTAAAGGGAAACATGTAAGTGAAGCATTACCCTGGTGGATATATCCAAGCTGCTATTAGAACTACATCCAGAAAAATATGGGCATCAATAGTGTATTTTGCAAATATAAGCACTTCACGGGTTGAGGAGTTCATTTATAAACAATGCCCTTCTGAAATCATTACCTTTCTGCTAAGCTATATATTTACATCTACTGACTTAAATATTCTAAATATAGTAAGCAAGCCATTATGACCTTCTCCTAATTGAACGAGACAGACAAGAGTGCGTGTTACGACACATCTATATCTGGGAGAGAGAGACAATGTGCACACAAGACAGTGTGGGTAATGAGATCTTCTCTGCTATTACAAGCAACCTATGGCTCTGGGGCACCCAGCTCTCAGGGCTACTTACGGAATTCAAAAATGGCTCAGTTGGGTTTTCCACCGGTCTTTATCTGAGAAGTGACCTGTTATGTCCCGAGGGCTGGTGCCGTTTCATTCCTGAGTGTTAGCTAGCTCACAGCAGAGACTCTGCACCACCCTTCCCAGCGTCTAGCCCTAGCCGAGATTAAAATACTCGTTTGATCAGGCTCAGCTATGATCCAGTTTATGGCCATTCCTTTGTTCCCAATGCTCAAGTGAAGAGGGTTAATTACTTCCCTTTGTTACAATTAACGATGCAAAGCGCCAGGGAAAGGGCAGAGCTGAAGAGCATGAATTACTGTTCCCAGCAACATTCTGGCATTAAAAAAGCACTCTTCCGGCAAGACAAAAAATTTGAAATTTCCTGTGGAAAAATAAAAAGAGCATATTGATTT
>Ga0065711_1001936_pt1:27500-38583 | contig 38583 bp, 16 predicted proteins | sample Hoacrofraction12_FD_59098 | JGI IMG/M metagenome (GOLD analysis project Ga0065711, IMG submission 59098) | Hoatzin crop microbial communities from Cojedes, Venezuela - Epithelial fraction 12 v2 (version 2) | ecosystem: Host-associated > Birds > Digestive system > Esophagus > Crop...
GAGGAGTGACATGTTTGGCAACAGTCAGTTCAAACCCCAGAGGACAGCCTGCTCCAGCACAAAGTGCTTCCAAGAGAACCACCACAGACCTCCATTTTCACTGTGTTCCCCCTACCTGGGGGGAAGTAGCCCAAAGACTGGTTGGGGTTTTTTTGGCACCTTGTTCTTTCTCCCCGCCCCATTTCCCCCCCATTTTTTTTTCATTCAGTGAAAACAGATTCATTCAATTAAGTTCTCTAAAGACATTCCTGGGAACTCCAGTGAGCAATAATTAAAAAATAATTTACCTACACTCCTAGCATACTTTCAGCATAAAAGACAATATGCAAACAACTGAAAAGTGCCTTTTCTAAGATTCCTCATCTCCTACCTTACATGGAAAATGACACCCATTGCCCATGATCAAGCAACTTTCAACCAAGCATTACAGAAACCATTAACTGTTTTATCAAAAAATGCTAAACCAGTAATTCAATTTATAATTACGTGGACAAATACCACACTAGACGAAGATTTCTGAGGAAATAACGATGCAACAAAGTCAGGTTCATTAAAATCATGGTGATATCCTTTCATGGCTATATATAACATCCTTGTCATTAAGAAATAAAAAATTACTGGTAGGCAAACCATGCTGTATTGAAGCACTTAAGCCTTTTGCCAAAGAGAAACCTGAAATGAATCTTGGGTGGATTAATAATGCTTGATTTTTTTTTAAGACTTAATATTACCGTGTTCATTCCTTCCTATACTTGCTGTACAGAAGTACCCATTCAGATTCAGTGTGTCATGTTCTCCGTTAATCACCACTATCACTATATATGACAGTGAACACACATAACCATAACAGAAAAATTAACTGTTCTAGAATTCTATCCCTAACCCTGACAAAAATAAATGCTATTAGCCTAGTAAACCCCATTTTTTCTTCAGGTAGTAAAATAAGATACCAGGTAATATTCCAGTGTTGTATAAGCTCAGAGGGAAGAGTTTATTAAATCATTATTTTTGTAAAACTGAAAAATAAAAACAAAAACTTTTTTTTGTCACTGTTAAACGCATACATATTTACAAAATACCTTCATCTTGTACTCTGTAGATGTATAACAGAATTTAGCCAGAGATGGAGTACAGTGACTGAGAATCTTTACAAAAACATCATTAAAGTTAATTTTAACCAGCTCTGCGGAGAACAGAAGTCCAAAGCATAACACAAGAGCCTTGAAGACATACATTCCTCAAACTCAGCCAAAAGCCCACTCCCTCAACAAGCAATGTTTTGGAGATGCACAGGCACACGCTTCCTTGGCCAGTCTTGAGCAATGGGGTATTTGTAGCGCCGTGACACCAGATTTCTCAACCCTGTTGCCCAGGGAACTTTCTTCCATCTCAGCTTTTACATCAGTGAAGGAAATCAGTGTGGTGTCAGCATCCTTACATCAAAGAGAGCGCTTCTGGAAGCCACAAGACTTGGAGGAACTTCCCCCCACCCTCAGTGTGCCAGCCTTTGGCAGAACCTGCCGAAAGCAACTGCCAGGCAACGCACTTCTGTGTCCTTTATACCCCCAAACATAGGTGTGTCACCGGTGGAAGGCTCTTAAAACCCTTCAGCTTAGTTTTCAGTGGGGCACTAATGGCTCAGGGGAAATCTCAAGGCTTTAACCAGGATATACTATTCCAAAAGGGCAGCTGGATGCCCCACTATCAACGTGACTGTTCAGCTATTTAACGCCTTATAAACACATCTGTGTTTAGCAATCGAGTTTTTGGATATTTGGTCATTTTATCAAGCTATCTTCTGCGTCCAGAAGCAAACACAATGGAGAATCAGCATTAGTTTCTTTGAGGGAAGGCAAAAGAAGAGGAAGATACGTTCTTAGACATTTGTTATGCATTTTTTGGGGAGTTATACAACTCTAGTTTTGCAAAGCAATTTTCTGACTTTCACTGACAAACAAATCTGGTCTGAAAAATCTTACATCAGCAGGGTTGGTTTGCAGATCTTATTTGCACCATTTATTTATCAAAAATAACTAGAAAATGTTTTTAAAACATCATTCCAGACTGTACAAATAGGAATGTGACATGGGCTGTCTGTTTTACTTATACTGTTTTACTACTTCATATTCTGAGCAAACAGAGAGGCTATTTTCCCCAGGGGTTCAGGAGGGCATACTATTTCATTTCTTCAGAAAATTGTTTCTCTGGATTTCAATCTTTTTAGCTAGATATGACAAAATATAATATCAAGAACACTTATGCTTTTTATCAGCTCTATTTTCAAAGCATAAATAATAGATCAGTATATATTTAAGTCAGGTGACCAAGTCTTATTTCAGAAATCAAATAAGCATTTTACAATTTTTAAGTGATGCTGTACATTTTCACTACAGTATCATTATGCCTTTAAAACACTTCCAACAGACCAATTTATAAGCATGGAGCAATTTTGAAGATGTTTCACTAGTGTTAATAATACCTCACTCAGGTGGCATTCAATTTTCTGAATCCTTGGGTTAATGAGGCAACTAAATCAAAACTAAATTGGCCTTGGAAAAAAAAATTCAAACAAAATTGCATCTATCACATTATACATCCTGAGACTCCTCCAGTACTGTTCACAATGGCTAACAATATTCCAGCTCTCAGAATCATTACACTTACTTATAACACAATCTGAAATTTTAAAATCAAATAGATCAGACTTCACGACCAGATGAACATAACGCCTTATTGTAATCTATCAGGAGTATTCACAATCAGTTGCACACAGTCTTAGTCCAGTACTTTCTGTTAAGTGTCCCTAAATTTCAGCTGCCCACCATTTGTTCAATGATCCAACAAACTCCTTCCAGGAGGATTTCACCATCACAAACCGGTAAGTTTTAAGATAAGTCATAAAAGAAAATACATTCTACAACCAGGCTGCCATTCCCCATCTCTTTAAAAAAGCCCCAGCAACACACAGATGTCACCAAATAGCTGAAACAAACAAAAATCCTAACATTTTTGAAAAATACTTATAGTCCTACTGCTGTAGTAGGAATGGTGGAAAAAAAATATCACCTTCACTCCTTTCTCTAAAATATGAGAGAAAGAAAATATTTTCCAGATATTATAAAAGGGATTCTACTGTTGGGGAATACCAGTGTTGTCAGTTCTTTAAAAAAATTGTTAATAATATACAATACAGAGAACTAAAGATGCCCGAGTTGTCACCAGAAGTAATAAATTCAGCATGAGCAAACAACAGTCAACAAATACTGACACACAATGGCACCGCAGTTGCCATTGTTTTGCTGTTGTGACTTGCAGCCAAGTTAACATATGTCCTTCTCCACCCACGGAGTCATCTGCCTGCACAAGGGCATCCTTTCACTGTGCGGAACTTCCTACAAACACACAGCCCCCGTTGAAAAACAAACTTCCACACCGAGCTGTTGTAACCACCTTCATCTGCCAAGTCAGCAGCATGGACTCAAGATTTCCATATACACACTATTTATATTTTTCAATGGAAAACACTGCACAAAATAAGGTTGGGGGTTTTTTCCAACCTAAATTAGTACTGCTAATTTAACATTTAATGAAAGTATGCAAAAAAGCTTGAGGGGTTTTTTTATTTTGAAGTAGTTAAGGGCCCAAGCGCCCGTACATGGCACAGGTTGAAAGCAACAAGAAACCGCACAGAACACGTTTGCGCAATTTCCCCAGACAGTGCCTTCCTTGTAGCTTTGCAAAATAGTTTCTGTGGCCAAGACCTTGATCAGGAGTAATTTATGTGATGATCTAATGTATTTGTTTTGCTTTTCCTCCCAGAGAAAAAATGACATCCCAGATCGTCAAGAATTTTCTAACTGTTGCTAGAAAAGTAGTGAGAACACACATTAGAGAGACCCCTCCATTGCGATGAAACTTTCATTACAAAAGTTTTTTGGTTATTACCAGTCTACAACTAGTGTGTATGTACAGCAAACAAGCCACCTCCCCAGCCAGGAGTTCGAAAGAGAAAGCTACTGGAGAGAAGGCACACAGCCTTCTGCTCACGGCAGATCTGGGAGAGACGGGCACCGTTCAGCCCCCACCCCACATCAGCCACTGGGGTCTGCTGCCTCCTGGGCTAGGGTTCCAAGGCAGCCAAATGTTACTGGGGACCAGAAGTTTAGATTTTCGGCAGCTTAAAGAAAGCCATTCCAAAAGGTGTTGATTTCACCCCAATATAGAACAAAATAAGCATTTTTCCCCAGCTCCTTAACTAAAGTTCAGTGCCTAACTCCAGCACACTGACACTGCTCAGTGCCCAGCTGCTGAGGAAGCAGATATTTCAACAAGAAGTTGTACCTGAAGTTGTTCCTTTGAGTTTTGGTCGTGACAGACAGCATTGATAAAAAGCCACCATTCAGTGGTTACTCAACTGCTAGCTCGGAATGACACAGTAATTTTATTCTGATTTTTAGTCCACAGAACAGAAGCCACAACTGGTACCAGTCCTCTTGAGGCTTTATGCTCTTTGGCAAGGAGTACCGATTTGTGGTTTTATAGCACCTACCAGGTAGCGGCTGTGAACTATCATTATCCAAATAATTTATAACAACAGGTAAGGAAGATGACTTGGAAACTAAACCAAATGTATCTTGATCTACCTAGGAAAAGCATGAAACATTGCTGGAGCAGCTAAAACAGCCTTTTAAATCGATACACAGTGCAGGTCTGAGATACCCTCATATGTTCTGAAAGGCATTTAAAAACATGTGAACTTGCGTTATCATCATGCACAGAACCAACTCCTACGAGTATCATCATGGGAGCAGCACAAACACAGTGACATGTCAACTGCTTGCAGTATCGGGCTTTAGCCACAAATCAGAATATGAAACTTAGATTACATTTGAACACAACAAAAAGGGTTAAAGAAACTCTCCCAGAAAAAAGTATTGTAAAAGAAGCCAATGGCACAAGACTCCTTTCTACTACGAAATCAATGCTAATTTAAAAGCCAAGATTCATTTGAAAACATTCACCTGTAAATCAAAAAGTCCCCAAAGATTAATTTCTGCATGTACACTATTTGCAAAATATATTTAACTTAGAGGTATCCTTTTTATCCTGAAATAATTGCTTACAAGATGAGAACTAAAACTCAATCTCAAGTGTAGTAAAGGTAATTGCTGCACTTACTGCTCGTGTCATGTTGATGTATTACTACGTATCAAAGGTCACAGTTCTGTACTCATACATTATCAAATTTGAAAGAGCAATATTTGATTCAGACCAACCTTTAAACTGCCCAGAACGTGTGTGAAAATGGATGTCAGGCTAACTTGGGTTTTAAAAAAATTGAACCCATGTTTCGGAAGCTGAGGGGTCAATCAAGCCAGACTGACAGGGTTAGGTGCCACTTCTGTGCATCTAATACTCTCTTAGATTATCAATGAGGTGCAGTACACTGATCACAAGCTAAAGCAGCTGTACTAATGAAAACGAAACAGTCTGAAAAAATTAGGTAATACAAGCCCATGACACAGGGCAGTACCTTGTGGACAATAATGCAGGAATAAGGACATAAATCACCATTTAGATACAATAAAACCTGTAACACCCACCCTGAAATGCATGTGTCTACGGAATCAGAGGCCTAAATCAGCATCTTCACAACTCCACAGTCCCCTCTGAAGTTCTTTATACTGAGTCAAGGCAAGTTTTCCACGCCTCTACTTCACTGCGCACACACAATTTTGCAGTCATACACCAGCCTGACCTTTGAGGGTGGGTAGCTGGCTGTTCGTGCCACAAGCCAGGAGTTCTCACAATTGGTTGTAGCACAGATAAATGGGTCTTATCAGAACCTACTCAACCTTGAACAACTTTTTTTTCTACATATGCCAGTTCAACCGGGGGGCGGGGGCTGCACTGAAGCAGCTGGGGCTCATCCTTGTTTTGGTAACATATGAGCTCCTTTAAAAAAAAAAAAAAAAAACCCTATGAAATCCAAGTTGATTGAGTACAGCCAGCACAGAATGAACTACTGAACAGAATTACCACCTTAAAACCATAAATCACTACTATGCAAAGAGCAACCTGACTCTTATTCCAGCCATCATTATAATCCAGATCAGATGAACATTCAATAGCTTTTTCAGAATCAGGTTTTTCCTGAAGAAGCCACGTACACAGCAAAGGCAACATATATTCAAACAACAAGCTATATAATTTAATTTCATGCTCTTTAATATTTGCTTCATTCCGTAAAATGCTAAATTTCAAAAGGCGAGCACAAGTTTAAGTATTTTACCAATTACAAGCAGAAAAGCTAAGACAGACATTTCATAAAGTCTATTAGACCCTAAGAATTCACATTAATTAATGTCTTTGCCATTGATTTTTATGGAGTTTCAGCTGTAGCTGATGTAACTAATAGTCAAGGCCACGGCTAGGATTAACATTATACTTCTGATTAAAGAGACTGTTCATAGTACATAAACACACATATCCTTTACTAATACAATAACAAGGCTATTACAACAATAAGAACTTAAACTATAAATATACAGGATCTCCTGCTTAAATAAAAGCTCAATACACAAAAAATACAAGCTCAAACATTCTTTAAGAAATATCAACTTTCACATTTCTTCTAAAACATCATTTTAAATAGTTTTCTTAAAATTAATTTTCTCGGTGTTTTTGGTAAAATCTTTTTCTTTGTGTGCTGACCAAGTCAGAATTAAGTTTCACCAACTGAGCAGAACTCCTTGAAGCGATGCAAGGAATTAGAGGGCAAACCATGTCAGGAGAGCTAGAAGATCTCTGTTGCTCGAGTTTTCTACAAATCCAGCATCTCTATTTTCATTTAGGCAGCAAAATAGAGAGAGAAAGAGAGAAAGAATTATCATTTCAATGTAAGTTACAAATTTAGAGATGAATTTGAATTTACAAATTGAACACCCAAAATTACCAGATCTCCAGAATCTGCACCCCTTGTTTTCTCCTACATCTCATTATTTCAGGATTTTGCTGCATGTATTTCTCTCTGGCAGTTGCAATCTCCCTTTTGCAAATTATTTTTGTCACAAAATAAAAGGAGAATACATGATTTCACAGTGGCAAAGGCTTACGAAGCCCTCCTGAAAAATATTAGTAATTGTTTATTGAGAGTTCTAGCACTGCAATGCTGGCTACATACAGAAACAGTCCCCAAGTAGGCTTGTTCCCACAGCAACTACAGTGAGAAATAACTAGTATTACAAGAATCGGCCAGGACCCTCCCTTCTACGCAAAAATTGTCATGATCAAATTGATTTTATGCAACCTTGAAAGTGTTATATTACGATTCAGTGCTTTAGATTTTGCACTGCTGCCAAGTTAGATAATCTATCAAGAATCTTAGAAGTGTTTGCTTTAATCTCAAAACCCCATGGTTTGGGAGCAAATTATTGTATAATCAATACATTTCATTTTAAAACCCTTCTCTCTATCCTGCCCATCATACACCTCTCTAGGTCTTATTCTTGCAGAGAAAAGATTGAATGTGACCTGACAGGACCCCAGAGAGGTCCACAAATCAAAAGCAATGGTAAAGAGAAGTCAAGCTCCTTGAGACTCACAATCTTAAAGGACAACTTTTTTTTTTTTAAAAAAAACAAAAAAAACAAAACACTGGAGGGTAGCAGTTCCTATTGTTAAATGCTATTATAACTCACTCTATTTGTTGTGTAAACAAACCCCTAGTAAAGACCAAGTGCTAAGAGATTCCCATCTACTTAGTATGTCATCCTTTTCCTCCAAAGAGCCAGAATCCAGACCATGAAGTGCACTTAATTTCAGACTACCAGCTACTATCCCGAGTATGACACACTTCTGATGGAAGTTACAGCATTTGTCCTCTGACAGAAGCATAGTAACACGCCAAAACTTGGCAGCCAGAAGCCGTATGCCAATCAGCCCCCTAGGAATATTTGCACAAGAAGAGTTGGTTGTAATTCATCACCTTCATCACCCTCCACAAACTGGAGACCTGTGAACTCCACCTAAAGACCACACGCTGGAAGAGCAGAGCACAGCCACAGATCAGCAACTAACAGTTTCACAAACACTTTTCCTTCCAGCGACTCAAAACCTTCTGACAACAGCCAGAAATCTCTTCCATGAACTATCCCACAGATCCTGCCATTTAACACATTCTGAAGCAAAACCCAGAAAGACGCACCCCAGTAGAAAGAACCCATTGGTCGCAGAGCAACCTCCTGTTGCCCCCTCGTTCTCCATTTTAAACCTAGTGTCTCCTGCAAAGCTATTTGTCCAAATCATTATCAACTTTCAAACTTTCAATCTGAGTTTATTCATAGAAAACTTACTTTCCTCTTAGGGTTTATGCACTTGATGTACTTGTAGCCTTTTTTTTAAACTAGTTTGTGTTAGGGATGTGTCTTCTATACAGTCTCCTATACACTACAAGCATAATACATGAAACTGCTACAGCAGAAACCTGGACAGGTTTGCATTTATCAATTTGAGAAAGTAATTGAAACACAAGATGCTGAGATCCGAGGCATTAACTTTTAAACACGTGACTGGACAGGCAAGAACATCTTGGAGATACTAGGCAAAAAACAATCTGCAAAAGATGGAAGGAAATTAAGGCCTAAAGATTTTGTTTGAGAACACTCAGTGAACTAGTGAAATGATTTTTTGCCAACAAAGATTCAAAATTAATCTTGAAGGTTGTTGTTCTAGTGAAACATTCACAGAGAGGCCATTCCTTACCTCATGGACAGTCTTCCTCATTGAGGAAGACTTAACAAAACCTCACTCCAGATGCAGCTTATTTGGAACTTTCTTTACACCCAGTACTCTTCTACTGAATACGTTCAGACTTTATGAAGAGTAAGATTTTTCAAGTGTTTAATAGCAGACTTAACTACTGAATAATGAACAGTTTCCTCTAGCCTACTCACTTGCCCATCACCACAGATCCACAAGCACACAAATATTGCTAAGTTCAAAACCACGTATCAGAGGAGCAGTTTCTCCTAGCCTTTGAAGGTTAATGAGGTTATAAAAATTAATCACTGCCAGAGTTTCCCTAATCCCAGAAGTAGAAAAGAATTTCTAAGTTTTTATGTTTAATAAGAGCAACTTTGCTACCATCATCTCTAGTAATAGCTAGACAGTCTTGTTCTACCAAGTTATTGTCATCCACTTATTTTGGAATTAATTCTAAAAAGCAAACAAGATTCTCTGATATGATTCATTGTTAATTGCATCCTTATTATTTCTGACATAAGCACATGACATTAACCTGGGGTATGTACTGCCGTGTAGTAATAGCTAAACCCCACTAGACTTTCTGAAAAATGTTTTTAAGCTCTTATCTTATTTATCTCTTGGTCAAACCTTGTTCTGACAGACAAAACCACTCTCGCTTCCCTGCCCCCCATCTCTTTCACTCTGTCACTCTTTTTTTTTAAGTCCTTCCTTCTACTCATGCACCAGATAGGGTTCAACCTTCTTGTTGACTTCAAGGCAACCTTACGCACCCCTAGTTACAGGCTTTTGATAACCTCTAGACCAGCCCATAAATTGTCAGCTTCTGCATCATTGTCATTTGCATTTCCTCATGAGCTCCTGCTTTTCCCACGTGTAGGCTGAACAGCTTGAGACAAACCATCTCCATACCAAGATTCCACTAAATGATCTATTTCTGTCAAAATGTCCAAGGGTTATCAATTATCTTCTCCTTTAGAATAAGTACTAGAATTTGAAGTAACATTCCCTCATTTCTCTGTTATGCAAGCTCTTAGTAAAACTTAAATTCGACCAACTGACTCATTTCAATTTATTTTGAACTAGAACACTCATTTGTCTTTTGTGGCAGATTTTACATAGCCCACATAATTCCTTCCTAATATATCAACTATGTGTGAATAAAAGGAGATCTCTGCAATTACTCACAATATTTCAAAAGCAATAAAAGCATGGCACCAACAAGCTTGCCAAGTACTACTTCACCACACCACTCAATTTTGCTTTTCACCCAGTCCACAGGAAGAAAGGGGACTTTGTACAACACCTCTCAGAAGCAGGATTTTCACAGGACCCGGTTCTTACATACTTTTGAAAAAAATTCAGATTCAGGTGCATACTAGGAAGTCAGAAGACAACAAAATATGGAACAACCACATTTGGTGTATTTTTCCCCCTACTTCCGTCTCCTCATCTTTTGAGAGTCAGTGTGCAACTGGACTAAGTATCACTGACAACTGCTGTACTTGTTGCTCTACATACTCCTACTTCCAAGTTTTTTGGTGTTACAAAGACATGACTAAGCGTGGCTACTGCTGTTCACTGACTGGTATGTTTGGATTTCAATCCCATTCCTGTTGGACAGGCATCTTTTACTATCACCACACTTGCAATAGCCAGAAGCCGAGAAGCAACTGCTGCAGAAATAGAATCCTCTTCTCACATTCGTATCAGGACTGGGGCACACATACTTGGCAGGAGCAACACGTGAACGCTGTAAATTTTAGAAAGCCCAGAGTCTATTACTATCATATGTATCTCCCTAAACCTGAATTCACTTACAGATTAATTAACCCTCTACCCTTCATTTACTATAGCTGCTTTAAAACCCTGAAAAATTAGAAAGTTAAAAATAGATCTTTCTCTACCAAAGTACCAGGACATCCTTAACATCTTTTTCAAGCCTTCTGAAGCAATTAATGGGAATGACTGCTTGGACACTTTTTTTTAGTATGAGTCTTCCAGGAAAACTCTTATCATGCTTAAAACTCATCTATTCTTCCCCTACTCAAAAATTCTAAGTAGTCTTAGGTCTCAAAAAGCTAGGTTTTCACATGTTAACAAGTATTCGTTTTCACATCCGGTTGACTCTCTCTACTTGGTCCTTCAGTGACATATTAAACAGAAAGTATCAATCATTCCTGTGGCAAGTTGCTAATGTCACATTTAAGAGCACAGGGAGAAACCATGCTTTCCCACCCTCCCAGCCCATAGCAGATACTGAGTTTCCTTTTTTTGAAAAGGGGGAGAAAAAAAAAAAAAAAAAAAAATCAGATTCCCA
>Ga0065711_1003681_pt1 | contig 38582 bp, 18 predicted proteins | sample Hoacrofraction12_FD_59098 | JGI IMG/M metagenome (GOLD analysis project Ga0065711, IMG submission 59098) | Hoatzin crop microbial communities from Cojedes, Venezuela - Epithelial fraction 12 v2 (version 2) | ecosystem: Host-associated > Birds > Digestive system > Esophagus > Crop | place...
TCTGGTTATCAGTCCTTGTTTCTCTTCGTCTGTCTCGCAAGCAGTCCTTGTTAGCTACATTTGAGCCACAACAGTCCTTGTTAGCAAGATTACAAAGAGCAGAACTAAATTAATTAACAGTGTTTAACTCCTACCTTAACATAGATGCAAAGTTATGTAACAAAATTAAACTAAAGCTATAGCAAAACAGAACTAATTGTCAATTTCCCACATCATATATACCTCTATTTTTATTCCCACAGAAAAGAAAGGATATGTCCAAAGGCAACAGTCAGAAGGGTTCCAAAGATGAGAAAAGTTTGAGAGAATCTGTATTATGCTTAACAGACTTGGAGTCTGACAAGAGCATATGGGAAAGTGAATCCTTAACTGACCAATCTTTACTGAGAATGAACCTATTAACCAGAGCAATTTCAATCCAGGCAGTGTTAGCTGGAGTGCTTCAACTGACCTCAACCTTTTCCTGATAGTAGAGCGAAGTTTTAAGGGTTTTCCAAAACTCAGTTGAACTGAACCCATAAATGCACAGGAAAATGATGTATTTCTTGCAGATTGTTTTTACCTGAATCTAATTATGCCTAGTCAACAGCCAGCTGCTGCCTCAAAATGGACTAAACAGGGAACTCTATGTAGAAAAGTTTGACAAATGCAAGCAAGCTAGTTATAAGAATGGATTACACTGGTGATTTTTTTTATACTGTTTTCGTTTTTTTTCCTCAATGCAGTTTTGTATTTTCCACTCTAATCTAGGATCACTAGATCGCTCTGATCTAGATGTCCAAATGGCATTGCCAGCTGAGACTCTCTTGAACTGTCTCCAGCACTGTGTTCTCTGCAGTTTTCAATTCAGTTAAGCTCTGGGAATTGCAGATAGCAGCTGAAAGGGCATCCACTTTAAAGGAAAGGTATGAATGTATGATGTGGGAAAGGATTTTCAGACAGCAAGATTTGCCCTGAGCAATTGAAGATGGGTTTCTAAGGAAAGCAAAACAAAGGAATTGTCTCGGAATCAGCAGGACCATGGACTGTAAATGTGAAACAGAGATTGAAGATGGTCTACATAGGCATGATAGGTTCTGATGGATTGAAGAGAAAGTTCAGGTAATTTTGTGAGACTGAAAATAGCAAACATTCAAATTTATGACTAAGCATGAAAAGTAACTAAATTTTTATAATACAAAGAATAGTTTTATAAAGAACAAAACAACCAGTAACATTCACAAAAATATGTGTAAAGGGTGGAGGGATGAGAGGTGATATTATCAGACAAAATGAGGGATAATTTTTAAAGAATCTCCAATGGGAGAACTGAGAATGCACTGTCTTCAAACATTTTAAGTGAAGGTAGCTTTTCTTCTTTGCGGACAGTTCACAAGTATTTCTTGTACTCAGAGTCATAGTCTTCTCTATAATGCTGTCATTTTACATGATAATTGTGTCTATAAAAGGCAAAACTTGAATGCAAATACAGTTTTAGGACTAAACTATAGACTAGTAAAATTGTACTTTGCTCCTTCGCTGTTTGTAATCTGACTCTGACCAGCCTAATAGCATTATTGACATTGCTATTCATAGCACTCCTAAGCTTAAAGCCAAATATGTGTATCTACTTTTCCTCAGGAAGACTGCCATTTTGGTTTGGCAAAGAATCAACGAAGGACTCAAAACAGTAATTGTGAAGTTTTAGGCAAAACTTGAGCAGTCTAAGTAGGTATCAAGTAAGTATTTTCTTTCAAAAATTACGACACAGCCTACAGAACCGGAACTCTGTCTACAGTGCAGACATGCAATTGCATTCTTCATTAGTGATTTGCAAAAGTACATCTTTGGTGGTATGCTTAATGGACAGATTGTGATTCTAACAGTGTTCTTGCTAAAAACTCATTAAATGCCAGTAAATATGAGGGAATGAAAGAAAGCAGAAAGATTAAAGGGGCAATGATGATCCAATAGAGGAAAGACATATTTTCATTCCCTGTGTAAACAGAATTGCAATTGCCATTTCAGCACTTATGTATCAATGGCAAATAACTTGTCTGCGAGGAGAGCATTTTATATCTGTATACTGTAACTTTGTGGACATACAGGCAGTGGGTAACATGCAGCAAGTATTAAATGGATAAATATGGATAAATATGCATAAAGATTGTATTTGGCTGAGTAAGATACAGAAGCCTGGCAGAGGGGATCTTGGTGACACAACACAGCAAGCTCTGTGCGTCTTGTTGGATTAAAGACCAGATTTGTGTCTTAGCCAATATAATGTCATGTTGAGTTATGTAAATTCCATCACAGAAATGCAAACACAATGCAGCAGCAGCATTCATTGGCATAGGCTCTTCAGCTATTTTCCTGAAACCAATTTGATGTCTTGCTACAGATTGTTTTTCCCTTGTGACACAACCACACTGTTAGCTGGATTCATTTCTTTTTCTTGCTGAGTTATTATGATGTAAACACTGTAGTTTAATAACTGCAATGTTTATTTTTCTTAAGTGCAATTCCTTAGGACAACTAGAAAGTTGGTATCACAGTAAATAATGAAATTATATTTTTCAGCTGAAGGGGCAAGTAACATTGATGTTTAAGGCAAAAATTCTCACTGGTAGTAGGATATAAGCATTCATATAACCAGACAGATTTTCTAATGTGGCTTGCAGAAACCGAAAATACTGAAGACTAGCATTAACCAGTCACTGAGCTCATGCCATTCCTCAAATAGTCGAGGATCATCTTATTTGCAGGCTCAGGCTGGTTCAGATTGCACAGACAAGGAAAAGCAGTGCATGGACTTATTTCACCTCTTTGTGTAAGTGTATAGCAAAAGGACAATGCCAGACAGACGATGAAAAAAGACATGCCACTCCTTGTCTCTGTGCAAAGCAACAGAAGAGGAAAACTTCCAGCGGGCAAAAAGGGGTTGAGAAGCAGAATAAGACAGCAGTTCAGAATAACTGTGGGTGAGTGGAAACCTGTTGTCTGATGAGGTGTGCTATGACTGTCAATTTCTCCTTTGCTTAAGGCATCCTAATTATGGTTCTAATCTAGGTCTAAGTGCTAGAGCTGTAATACTAAGGATCCAGCCCTACTACCCTGGCATTTTATAACAAACTCTAAAATCATTTTAGGGATAAAAGTTCAGACTCTGAGCACAGCTTTTGGGCGCAAGCTTAAATGATGCACTCAAACTATAATGCCTACAGGTGTCTTCCTTTCGCTTTGTAATATGTTAATATTAAGCCTAATGTAGCTAACATAGTAGTGAATTATCTCTTACGTCAGCTTTTTAGGGCCTACACTGTACATGACAACTATTTTGAACATCTTGAGAAAGGATTTTTTTTTTAAATGTCAACATTAAGCTGTGCAGTGCATCCAAAAAAATTAAGAGAACATCAAGATTAGAACATAATGTTCTTAAATTACATATTCTGGAGTTTATTTTCCTCTATAATATCTTCATAATATCTTTTACAATAAATGCAGAGTCATTTATCAGTGTAAAAATTTCAGCTTAGCAGCATTTATCTTGCTAGCCTTCTTTGATTTTATAGATCTACTTACATTTAGATCCGTGTTCAGGAATATTGAATAGCTATGTGTCATTTATAACCTCTCCTTCCAAAGCCACTTTCTGTTTATAGTAAAATAAAAATTAAAATATTATGTTAGTATTCCTTTTAAAAGGCAATAAGTATTTCCAATGGCACTATAATTCTCACGTCTAAAATCTTCCTTTTCAGAATAGTTCGGTGTAGTAGGCTGGTTTGACACTGATCATATGTAACAGTTGTCTGCAAATGTGCAGCAACACTGTCTGTTGAGATCTGTAAAAGCACTAATAGCTTTCAGAACTGTCTGCTGCAGGAACAGTAGGCTGATTGCAGCTGCTGGCAGTAATGAAAATGGGCATCAAGCTGAAACAGTCCAAGCTTGTGCTGATGTTAACGGATTATCCACATACACAAAAAAGAGCTAACTGGAATACTGGATCAATCATTCAGCTTTGAAGTCACTGGTTCAGGCCACAGGTGAGATGATTTGTCTTGCCTGTAGATATTAGTTCACATAAACCCTACATAATTTAATGACCCAACACAAAATAATAATTTAGTCCCAATTCATCCCTGCGTCAAGAGAGGTCTGATTATTAGTTTATTAAAGCAATTCAAAGGGGTATTAACATTATTTAGGAATCGACTAGAGCTTTATAAAAGCACATTTGCAAAAACACAAGGTATTTCTGGACACTTTATAACTTTAAGGATGATGTGCACAGTAGCATCTTCTCATGTGCTTACTCAGTCTTGTGAGGTGAACGCACTCGAATGAAGACTGCCACATAGGTTGGAGAGTAGATTTTGCCCTTAGCTACAATAGTTGCAAAATACATGCTATAATAGTTGCAAAATACATGGTATTGCCTAGGTTAAGCAAACATTTAATTTAAAATATGTACCTCCATTACTAATGTTAGCATGTAAATGACAACCAAACTGAATTTTCATTATTTTTATATATTTTGAAGTTTCTATTAAGTTTAAAAACAGTCTGTGTGTAAAAGATTGTGATTAAGTCTGAAATATAACAGTAGATGCATTCATTTTCAAGAAAACTATGTCTTAAAGCATGGAAAGCAAAACCAGAAAAACCTCAAAATCCCTGTGTTTCAACTCCCATGTAAGTATGGTAAACTTTAAACATGTATCTATCAGTCAAAAGGAAAAATCAAATTCAGAGAGGTAATAGGCATTGTCCAGCCAGGCCCACAGAGTAAGGCACCTTTGGTGAAGTACCTGAGTCACACACATATAGGAAGGAATGTAGCTACCTCCAGATGGGATCCAGAACTACTGAGGGAAACAACTGAATACATGCTCTTGGCATGACTGTTCACAGCAAGGGCCAGCCAGCAGATGTCACTGAGGTCACTGAAGTACTTTATTGATGAGCTTTAAGTACAGAAATTCATATACCCTGGAGTCTGACCAAGAAAGTAAGCAGCCTGTCTTTTGTGGATAGGAACGGCCCTTATCTTCAGAAACTATCAACACTCTATTGTGTTAACATTCCCCTTTGCTAAAATGACTTAGCGTTGCTTGGGAAGGAAGATGAAGTCGTGGGTTCGTTTATGTCCTCCCATATGTCAAACCTGTAGCTCTGAGGGTGTCCAAACCACTTTTCCCTTCAGTGCCTGAAACTGAAAAAATCAAATTAATTCATTTTTTGAGGAATCAACTTTATCAGTCATATTCTGAGAATTGCTACCCAAATCCCCAGGAGATGTAACAGAGAAATCCTTTGCTCCTTGATCGTTACTGGGAAAAACACAATGTAGAAGCTGAGCTGATACTGAAGAAAGAGTCATGCCTGAATATTTGTAGAAAGAAAACTGTAGGCATTCAATAGACTTAAATGAATTTTCAGGTACTACGAAGTATAGCACCCATGTTAGGTAGAACCTACAGGATTGCCGGTATTAAAATTCTGATTTAGATAACAAAAAGAAGTCCTACCGCAGAAGTATGACTCTTTTATATGATTTTAGTTGAATATTTGCTCATTTTTGTCGATCTCTAACATAGTGATAAAGAGAAAAACAATAAGAGAAATTGAGACCAGGATTATGAATTACAAAATTTGACAAGATAAGTTCACACAGGTTATCACAGAAAGAAATTTTTTTTCTCCTTATTGTTTTAATTTACTTCAGTTTAGGGTAATTAGGAAAGTTAGGAATATCCAGGGAAAAAAGGCCATGAAGGAATTTCTTTCGCCTGTTTTGGTAGAAATTGGGTGTGTTAGGATCTTTTTAAGAAAATCCATCAAATTTTTATTTGGCTTCTCAACAAGAAATACATCAAAAATCTAAAAAATAGAAAATAATCATATGTGGTAAAAATAAACAAATATTTCTTTTCATAATTTCAGTTTAACTTATATTATTTAAAACTTAAAATAGCAATAACACATGCCAAAAAATTACAGTATTCAAGAACAGAAAAAGTAAAGATTATCAGTGTCATGGGCTTCACACTTTTATGAGATATCACTGTTGGTTTTGGGTCATAAGAATGATAGTTTCAATTACAAAAGAGCAATGAATCATATGTAGAAGGCTTGGAAAAAAAATAGCTTTCATCTACACATTACTTCATTATTAACCAGAAAAGTTATTGCCTTATCTTGGAAACCTCCACTCCATCTGGAAGCTACTCCATGGTTGAAGGATCTATGAAGATGTGCTTCAGTGGAAGAAATACATTTATGTGAAAGCATCACACCTGATGTACGATGCACTAAGCTTTGATTTCATGGTCTCATGCAGACTGCACAAATATCGCTTAGTACAGCTTTTACTAGGAAATGACAGTTGGGAACAGATGAATAGGAGCTAGATATCCTGTAATTTCAAAAGCTTCCTGGCTGTATTTTAATTCATTCAGTTATTTGGAAGTTTTACTTCTGATAGGATTAAAACCTTATTCTAAATGACAACATAATGATACACTGGAATATTTACCGCTGAGTATTCTTCGGTGAAAAGTGAGTTTAATTCCCTTGAAAACACAGGCAGCAGTTGGATACTTTAAAAATCTAGATATTTAAATCTGTGCATGAATGAAGAGAGCCATGCTTAGAGTTAACAGTTGAACTACATTTAAAAAAAAAGTAAGCAACCCCATTTGGGTCTAAGGCACATATCATATTGATAGGCATTGAAGGTATTACTGAACCAAGAAAGAAATTCTAGCAAGTCCATAATAGTATACCAGTTACTACCTTCAGCCAGCTCCCTCACGAATGTTGATTTTAAGCTTTACTGTTTTGTCAAATTCTGGGTGACTTTTCACAGTATTGACGCAAGCTCAAGCTCCGCTTTAACAAATCCCTGCCAAATTTCAGACAAACGATTGGCAAACCACTTGTTGTGAAGCCTCGTAGTACATTGACTTCCCTGTCTCCTTCACCAGAAACAAAGGAATCATCTGTATAGAAAATGAAGGTAACTAGGATGGGTTTATTCAAACAGCTAAACTTTGGAAAGTTTGCATGCACCCAAAAAAGAGAGTCTTAAAAATGGGAAGTGCTGGAGTACAGTGCTTTGACTTATTTCTTTATCATGGGTACTATACAAATTTAGCAGAATAAATTTATACAGATGCACTTCAGGACCAAAATCACTACTTTGGACATGGTTTTAGATCAGAACATATAGATCCATAGTGTATACCTCCCTTGATCAAACAAATGAACTAGGTTCTTTATGTGGAGCAGTTACTAAATCAGATAAAATGTGCATTTTGTGTCTGGTTCACTTGATTACTAGTTAAATATAAATCAGATACTGAAGCTATTCCTATACTCTTTTTCTAGAAATAAAAGCTAGAAAACTTCTAGAAATAATATATAGCCAAGACAACACATTGATAAAATATTGCTGTTGAAAGATGCTGTAACAAAACAATTAGGGCTTGGTGACATCACTGGCTTGGGGGCCGTATCCATAAGTCTTCTGATACATCCTTTTATAAGCTGTGCTACACATTTCTTTATACTCAGAGGAATGCCACTTGGGTTACCTATAATATAATGTGATTTCTCCTGGAAAAGAGCTTGAATTTGAATCTGTGGTCTTTATCTTACTTTCAGACCAGCATTTCTTCTCAGAGTTGAAAATTATGAAACTCACTGTTCTGCCCTACCTGGAGAGAAAATTCCATGTGGAGCCTTGAATTAGTTCAATAGAGGTACAGTATACAAACATAATATAACATAGACTCTAAGGTTGCAGCCATTATCCTTCTAATTATTTTGCTCAGAAAAGTAAAAGTAGTAAAATTTCAACAAATACCATTTACTGTTAGAAAAATCATTTTCTTAGAGAATGCCAGTTAACTGTGACTGTAATAATTTTAATTTTTCCTGTCTAAAGTGTTGGAATGTGTTTTTCCGGTCTTCTCATGGCTCCTTTTTAGGATTTATCTTAAGAGAAATCATTAATGCAGTTACATTTGGAAAATGTCATCTTCACTGTTATTGCAAAGTCACATATGGGTGGCAGCTGGTTCTATCATAAGATTGTATCTGGTTAGTTCATACTAAAACTGTCATTTAATATCTAGGTCTATCTGATTTGACTGAATCTAGTTAAAGATGGGCAATAGCATTTAGTCAAGTGCATATATTTCTTACAAAGACTTTGTTGTGATAAATTCCTCTCTGTTTTTTCTATAAACATATGGTTTCATCCTGCAATGTGTTGACTGTCACTTGGAATCGACATCTTTATAGGCTATGCCAGCCATATGATCTCTGAAAACGAGTGTTTCAGCTTTTATTAACATCACATAAAAGCACTGAAAATGTGTTTAGGGAAAATTAATGATATGAAGGGTGTTCAAACTCACAAGGAGCATTTACTAAGAAAAAGCTAATAGGTACAGCAAATCTTCCAAATTAAAAAAAAAAAAAAAGAAAAAAGTAAAACACTCTATGTCCTAAATTGTCTATAAATTTAGCAATTTATTCTCTTAAAGCAAGACTGTACTTTCCTATGCCAGACTAACAGAGCAAAGTGGCAAATACACATTCTACATATGCTTGAACTAATTAATTAGTTTAAAAAATACAAACTTCTTGGTGTTACTGGCACTACTTTATATATTGCTTACTGTGGAAACAGTAATATAGATCAGCTTTGTCTCTGTTTTTCTTATTCTGTCATAGTACCACGCCTTTTATTTTGATTTTAGAGTGAGGAGAGAGAATGATACAAGTCTAGTAGACGAATTAAGTCTACTGGAAACTTTGTCAGTTATGTTTCACTAGTAGAAAATAGAAAGAAGTAATGTCAACACTATATCACAATTATCATGCTATCATAATTACTTTCTGTAAATGTTTTTTGCAATTTTTTGTGCTATCTTATTGTAATATGATAGGCTTTCTGTTGAATGAAGTACCTTGTGGAGGAACTAAATAGTTGTCATAAGGTTTAGAGCCATTTGTACCTGCTTTTAATACCTGAAATCAGTTATCACCCTTTTTTCTAATAGACACTACACAAGTTTTCCACAGTTGATATATTTTTTCATACATCTAAAGACGGCTGGCTAGAAATTTTAGAAATAGATTATTACCTTTACAAATACAAGTCTGTCAAATCTGAGACTATTTTTAGTTTTTTAATATTATAGTTTCAACAAAGCATTCATCAAGTTCTCACTGGAATGTCCACTCAAAGTCGGAAGTATTCAGCATACCGAACAGACTTCAGTGTTCTACACCCTCTAGAAGTGCCCTGGATACTAGCCCTTTTTATCTGTGCCTGTCCTCTTCTCTCTACTTTTAATACTGTTTTCCACCCCACCCTGCAACTGAGAAATGAAAGACCAGCCTGAACGAGCTTTGAAGTTGAAGTAACCTCCAGTTCTCAAAGGCAATGTTTGGTAACTTCTCCTCTGTGTGCCTGTTTACCTTCTTTTGTTATTTCACTCTGAAGTTCAGGTAAGCTATTTTCCAGGTGGCAAAACACTTAGAAAGCAAAAAACCACGCACTCCTTTTTCCTGCTCAGTCTGAAAGTAATATAAGCTCTTTCCCAAAAGATATTTTAAAGAGCATAAGATCGCTATCGTCCATCCTTAGAGTGTCTAACAGATCTGAATGTCCTTTAGTCACTGAAGAAAAAGATCAATAGCATCTCCCTGAATGTGCACAGGCATTTTCTAACTACTTTCCAGCTGTGATGGATAAATAAACTGCTTATATTCAGTAATCCAAAAGTCAAGTACCAATAGTATTGGATCTGCTATTACAAGGTGCTAAGCACCCTTAGTTTCCTGTGGTGCTGAGCACTTCATTGTTTTAAACACACTGTTTGCAGCCCATTAGCTGCAACTAAGTTTGAAGACATTGCTGTATGAGAAAGCATTTGTACTACAGTAGTGGGAGCCGTGTATTGAAAAGTATCTCTGTATTGTAAAAAGTGGATAAAAATTTAACTAGTATAGTGAATTATTGAAAGTCCAGTCTGCCTTTTAGCTGGATGGCATATGCTACAATCAAGAATATCCCATTTGTAATTCTTTTACATTGCAATTGCCTAGAGTTTCATGGAATGTTTTATACTTTCATTGCCACCAGGAAAATGCAAAATGTTTCAGCAGTCACCATTTTTAGTTTGGGAAAAAAAATGTGTAGGAAACAATACCAAATTTCCTATTCAACATAACTGACCATCAAAGCCTTTATGCAGACTTAAGGTAAGGTAAATAATGTGACCAGCTGATAACAGTCTTCCTAGTAACTCCTCTTCCAGTGCTTCTTGAACAATTTTAAGAATTATTTATTGCAGCACAAAGCATTTAATTAGATCATATGCAAAAGGAAGAGAACACTCTATCTCACAAGCAATTCATGTGCTTAGTTCGCTGTTAAACATTTTTATATACCAGAACATATGGTGGATAGTTTTTGTCTTCATAAATTTATTGTCATCTATCAAGAAGAAACAGTACCTTCTAATAAAAAAGTATTGTATGGTGAGTCCTGCTTTTTGGCACTAGATAGCTGCAGTCTAAGAATACTTAGAGCACAGGTCTTCCAAGTCTGTAAGACTTTTTTACTATTATTCATTTTTTTTATTATTTCTTATGTTTTGTGTCTAAGTCTTCAATTAAACATTACTATACTTCATCTCATAAGGAACATTTCTAAGCAAGCAGCATAGAAGTAGTAGATACAAGAAAGTGTTCTTCATCAAAGAGAAACAAAACACATTTCTCCTGTAATGGAAAATTATTGCTTTTGTAAAATTAATTCATGAAAGTCATAATTCCTTGCATTTAGAATATATTTTTTTCAAATATTTCACAGTTCTTTCACCTATTTGTACGTTGTATGAAACACAACAAACAAGTAAAGAATTGAGGAGAATGAGTCCAAGATTACTTAGTACTCTAAAAACATGTGAAATGCAACAAATACAAGCATGTAAGCATCATATTATACAAGCAAAAGCCACCCACTTTTTATTATTTTATTATTTTAAATAATATAATTTACTGTGACATTAGTCTCCAAACATGTAACAGCTGAGAAAAAAATTTAAAAAAAAACAAAATAAAGTAGCATGTTACTTTAAAAAGGAAAAGCAAAAACTAGAAACCAAAAATCAATGCCCCAGTTATCACTGTGTACATAAGTGTTAAAGTTAATTAATTATAATTAATTGAACTTTAATTTATATTGAATTGTTATTACTACTAATAATACAAGTTCTTTGAGTCAAATTAACATAATGCTCATATGTCAATGAACTCAGGAACGCAGGAAAGAAAATACCAAGGGAACTGTAAAGTTTCATTATTTTCTTTCCAAAGCTAGACAATAAATTTCAAGCACTGGTACTTTGAAAGATTCAAAGCTGTGTTCATTTGTTTTGCACTATTTTTGACAGTAAACGTCAGTCCCATGCTTGCTAGCCTTTTGAATGCAAAATATTACTTTATAATTTCTGTTGTTAGGCCTCTTACAGCTGAATTAACTTCACAGAATCACAGAATGTTAGGGGCTGGAAGGGACCTCTGTGGGTCATCCAGTCCACCCCCCTGCCGAAGCAGGGTCACCTACAGTAGGCTGCAGAGGACCTTGTCCAGGTGGGTCTTGAATATCTCCAGAGAAGGAGATTCCACAACCTCCCTGGGCAGCCTGTTCCAGTGCTCCATCACCCTCAGAGTGAAGAAGTTCTTCCTCATGTTCAGATGGAACTTCCTGTGCTTCAGTTTGAGCCTGTTGCCCCTTGTCCTGTCACTGGGCACCACTGAAAAATAACTTGATAAACTTAATAAACTGAATTAAACTTACTTAAACTTTTAAAATAATAAATACTTACTTGTAGTATTCTTTTATACATGGAGTTCATGGCTTGCCTTCCTTCAGACCATCTCTGCAATGCACAGTGAACATAGATGATCACCATTGGCTTCAGACAGCTTCACCTTGCCCACTGTAAGACACATGTCAGAATCAAGGAAGTTGAGGCCATTGAAACCATCTTTGTCTAAACTGGGGTTAGGAATAGCCTTAACGTAAAGGTTTATAGAAGTCACCTATAAGGTAAGTTAGAGTGCTATGAAAGTAGAGCTCCTCTCTTAGGTTCAGAAGACAATCCACTAATTTGGTTGCTTAGAAAATCAGCAGTGTTCCATCATCTTACCTTGTACTATTTTTCAGTCTTGGCTTAATGTGGAGTTTTGCTTAGCCATGTGAATTGCTAGCTATCATGGTGTGAAAACAGAGTAACACTAGAAGCATTTTCCCAAAGTACGTTTTTGTAGAGAGTAAACCTTCATTGCACTTCTTTCTGTGGCTTTCTGCCCACTCTTGGAGTAGTTACTATTACTCTGTCACTTGGAGTTCAGCAGCTCCTTGTGTTGACATGTTTACAAGAATAGCAGTGATGAAAAAAACCAGTGGTTGTGGACAGGATCATCTAGGTTATTAGAGTTTCTTCTAATCTTTTTAAGATTAGAATTTACTTATGTTACTTAAATACTGCATCATTCTTTCCGGAACCATTGAATTGGGTCTCAGATAAATGCTATCTTTTGTATAATAAATAGGCCTCCGTAAATAACTTGTAAATAATTTATATGGAAATGCTTAGAGGAGAAGGCCTTCAGTTACTTTAGTACAGTTGCCGTTACATTACACTGTGAGAAAAGAAGAAATGTCATTTCCCTGGGAGCTGCTGAAAGGCCTTTAGCTCTCATCATAGGTAGGAGTTGGGAATGATGTAAGTGCTGTATTCAGTAAGACAAGCATTTAAAACAATGAGTCAGTGAGTAGGTGCAACATGGCCATCAGATTATTCAACGTGTGAATTGCAAGTGCCATTTGAAGCAGCATCCTTGAACTTTTTCTCTGTTGTGGATTAGGATTTAATAAAATGGTAACAATCAACTGATAGTATGTACCCCAAATTACTGTGGGACAGTAGACAATAGTTTTCTTGGGAAGAAACTAGATGTATAGCTTCCCAGTTGAAGGTAGATTTGGGGTCTACTCCTTGAAATATCTCTGTTTTTGGAGGGTTCCCCATCACATCCGTACCACTGGGAGTGCTCAGAACTGATGGGGCTATATTACACAGATTATGCTCTCTGAATGTGACAGACTGCCTGTGTAGCAGTGACAGTCTTGCCCCATTACTTCGAAAGTAAAACAACAGGAAACATGGCAGGGTCATACCTAGCAGGCCCTCCCTTGCTATTTCACAGAAAATCTTAGTCACAGGGTCTCTATACTGCTGTCTTTCCATGTTCTGTGGCAAGTAGAGGCCCAGGCACCATCCACCAAATGAAATGCATTCTGTCTGTCAAATGGTTTCAGCTCTCCCCCAGGGCACTTATCGCTCACTGTGAAAAAGGGTCGAATACAATAGCATATGACTTAAGAGGATTTCTCTGAGCTTCAAACTGGAATGAAGGGTTCTGCTCCTTTGATGAGGCTTTGAACCTGCAACTTTATGCTTGCAAAGCCTGTGCTAGCACCATCACCTCCTCCCCATGCTATGGATGTCCTTCAGGAAGAGCTAATCCACATTCTCATTCCATGAATTTAAAACTAAGAGGGGCTTGCAGCAAGCGTTAAACTTTACCTGAGGTATTCAATAGTAGAAGAACATCCATATGTCACTCTGGTTCCAAAAGTAGATAAGGCACTCGGCTGCATTCTTTAATGCAAATCCCTCTAAAACCTTATATGCTATTAGTAGTCTGCTAGTTATTTGATGAAAGAGAAAATTAACTTTTCAAAGAGCAAGGCAAAAAATAGAACTGAGTCTATTACACCAACCAATCCAATATTCTGCACAATGAGATAGTGTTTCTTTCTACTCATTATGCCTAGCAAAAGCAATCAACAGAAGCCTGAAATGAGAATTGAAGAGAAATGAGATCTGATTAAAAGTAGAGATTGGCAGGTATTGGAAATAACCCACCTATCTCTGAAAGAAAGTGCAAATTCTATACAGTGCAAGTGTTGGATTGTTTAACTCAGCGTTGCAGGTCATGTTTTCTTTCTAACTAAATTTGCTGTAGATTAAGACAACAGTGGTCATAATGGACACATGTCAGTTTAAAACAGAAGTAAATAACATGAGAATTAAAGCTGTAGTGTTCATTCAACTCAAAGACTAAAATGTACATCAATGTTGTGATCTCTTTACCACTTATTCTACTCCAAAGCATTCAGTAAGCTACAGTAAATCAGCAGCTAATTCTGGGTTACACCAAGGTTAATGAGAAAAGATTAAAATGGTATTGGATTTTTCCATAAATTCTGTAGCAACAGTTATTAACCATTTGGTGTTTATCTAAAATTACCAGATAACAAAAAACTGTGCCATCTAGGATCCTGTATTATACTTGCATTAAGAGTGTGTGTGTGTGAGGGGAAGATATTTCAGATGCTGTTATTTGGGAATTGCTGGCGAGTGGCAAACTGTCAGGGAAATTGCTCCTTTAAGAATAAATTGGAATAAATGGTAAAAGATAAGTGTGAGACACTTGTGTGTACTCTTTCACATATCCACAAACTGGCTGGAGACTCAGCATGTTCAAGATTAATTTGATAAATAGCAGCTCTTTTTCCAGCACATGCTACACTGAATCTGCTGAATGCAGGGAGGGATGGAGGTAGAATTTATCAGAGGAAAAAGACAAGAGGGTAGATCTAAAGTGTACCTAACTCCTATCTTTCATAACACAAGATGATTTATGTACACTCCATCTAAACTGTATGCAATGCCTCTTCTCTCTTCCAGCACAGTAACTGCATTTGGAAATTATTTTTGTGTTCATGTCCTTTTTTATTCCTCCTTCAGTCTGCCTCTCCATTTTCCTCTCTGCTTCATACAAAACAAACCTTTTCCTTCTTGGCTTCCTACCGCCTTATCCCCACATTGCACAGGGAGTAAATTCCAGTTTGCTTCCAAGGCAGGGGGAAGGACCTGAGCTGAAGGTCTTCATCAAGAAATCAAGGGGGTGTGGGAAAAATCTCAGGCAGTAGGTTTTTCAGGTGCTGAAGAGTCTGGGGGTGGAACAAATGTAGGAGCATCATGGCTGAGAGACTTCATACAACTGCAGCCTTTGTAGCCATGCTGGTTTTCAGCAGCAACAGCAAAAGGGTTGTGTAGCTGGGAGAAGGGCTTTTCAAGGCTGAAAGGGTCTATCCTCTTTCTTTAGGCACAGGCAAATCAGGCGGCCTGTTGGCCTCTACAAGCTGCTGCCAAAGGCAGCTAAGTTCTACACCTGTTCTTGGTGCTCATTCTGGGACTGAACCATCCCTTAGGTGGATCTAAGAGAAAGCTGGTATTGCGAGTGTTCAGGAAGGGTACAATCCAGCCAGTTCTTCACTGTGTCAGCTCTTCAGGGCTATAGTGAAGACCTGATTTAATACTGATAGTAGAGAACAGAAATTTGTTTGAAAATATTTGTTTGAGAGAGGAGATAACGTTGCCTGTACTGCAGAGTATACCTGAGCTATAATACAACCAAGACAACTGTGGTCATAAGTGTATGACTGCTTTTTGTATGCAAAAACTGTAATGGAAAGTATTCAGCTGAATCTCGACTTTAAGAAAACAAAAGCTCAAAGTGAAGATGTTTATGTTAAAGAGAAGAGAGAAGAAAAAGAGGAAAATGTTACTTATGGAGGTAAAGAGACCGAACTTCTTAGTTAGAAAAAAAGACAATTTTCATTGCGTATCCTATATTTTGGGGAAAGGGGTATAGAAAGTAAAAATACTGGGAAACTTCTCATTAGGTAGAGTGTTATTTACACCAAATAAGACAAGATCTGTACATAATTACTCAGATACAGGAAGGCTTCCATTATCTGTAAGCTGCTAATCATTTCATTGAAACCATAACCCTTAACAATATCTAAGTAAAGAGACTAGTCAGGGGAAGGCTGTGAATGTAACTATAATGGCAATCAACAGTAGAAATATTCTACAGCCAACAAGCCCATCAGTGAACCAGCTGGAAGAACAGGCAAAAAAATCTAGATAAAAATGGCAAGATGGCTGACTATGCTAAAGATGACAGGAAAATAGATAAAGCCCTCATTTTCAGAAAGCCTTGGGGCAAGCAGAGATTTACGTATGCAGACACTTAATGTAGTGTACGTACTTAAGGGCTCACAGCCTACTGGAAGTGCCATTTTTGATATACAGCTTTCTACCATTCCCAACAAACTGCTCCCCACCACAAAATCAGCAAAAGCAGCAAATAGAGGTTGTAATCATAAAAGGTGTCCTACAGAGTCAGGCCAATGATCTGCCAGCGATCTAGTCTGATTTTCTGTCTTTGACAGCGACAGCAAAGCGATGCTATTTAGGGAGGACACAGAACTCAGTCTACTCTGTAAAGAAACACTCCTTTTCAACTGTTTTGAACTGATCTCCCTGAAGTTTCATTGAGTGCCTGTAGTTCTTTTATTTTACGATTTGGAAAGCAGCAGTTCTGTCTTCACCTTATACAGCCGTTTGGAAGAAATGGCCACTGTGCATACGGAAATGCAAACAGCTAGTGAGAAATAGCCTGAGTGGCAAATGCAGGCTTGCTCTGCATACACAGCATAGCTGCTTTTCCATGTGTACTAAGTGACACAGTGTCAGAAATTTCAGGTAAGCTCAGTTTCTTTGGACTCTGACTCGTCCTTATTGCCACAATGGAGCCCATCAACATTTTCTCACAGTCATTGCTATTGTTCTTTCAGCTTTTATCCCAAGTAGGTTATGATAAACATGATTATTAACAAAAGTAATTTATTAATGTTTCAATGCATTTAAAATTTTTAATGGGCACACTAGGAGAATTACCTTGTAGCATTTGTATTTACTGCTGTCCATTGAAATGTGATGCTTTAATTTGGCCTTTAGACCAGCTGCTTAAAGCTGATTATCCATACAAAATACTGGAATTAGGGCTGTGAAAGATAAGACAACAAGAGTGCAAAAGTGATGTCTAGAGGTACAAAATAAATGCTGTTCCTTACAAAACTGCAGGAACTAAGGAATGCTTCCCATAAATATTTATTGAGGACCAAATTGTGCAGTACTTCTGCCACAAGCGACTTGTGTTCTAAAAGCAGCATAGAAGGAGAAAGCTTCTATGCATTTTTCTGTCCTTCTCTTTCAGGCTGTACATATTCATGATGACATCCATTTGCTACATTGCATTTAATTTACATATTTGACTGCTTCATCTGCATGAATCTCAATTATCCATCTTCTCTGCGACGACTTGCCTCATTCCAACTCTTCTGAAGGAGCTATAATTTTAAGAAAGAAAGAAATGGAGGGGGAAAAAAAAAGATTCTGGGGTCCCAGATGGCAGAGTAATCCTGATTTGACGTTGAGGATCGACAACAATCTTTCACAGACTATAATGTTAGGGTTACACAGTTTTTGTCCTTTTGGCCCTTAGAGGTGAGGATTTTATATTGCTGTAAATAAGACAGAGTCCTGTATAAGCTGCAATACATATCTGTGTTTGGTACTGAGATATTGCCTATTCTACTTTCATTACTACTTTATGCCGACCAACTAAGTTGTACTGGATGCCTTTTGACAAACAGACATGCAAGGAGGTAGAAAAGAGTTATTTTAAACTGGTTTTGAGGTTTCTAAAAAAAATAAGAACTTCATTGGCTGAAAGATTGTAAGTATTTTTGAGACCTTTCCCCCCAAACATGCTTCTTGCTGAAAAAAAAAAAAAAATCAGATTAAATGTGTGTATTTTATTTTGTTTTAATTTTATGTGAATTATAACTCTCTTCCCATTTGAGGTCGGTAAAAATAAGCCAACAGTAATTATTCTACCTGTTTTTAAAGGGAAAATAATGGAGAAAAATGTCACAGATTTTTTTTTTTTTAGAGAAAAAAAATATTCATATTGTATATTTTACTTTGTGCAGAGCTTCCAGAATATTTTAAACAAACAAAAAACAAACAAAAAACCCTCACATACCGCCCCCCAAAAACCCCATGGAAAGTGTTCTGAAAGATTTTAGATTCCAGAATTGTTTACCCTCTTTAACAAAAGGAAATTACAATACACATTACTGTACCCTATCATGTGTCACCTATTTGTGTTATGTTAGGGTCATAAAAAAGTATAGGAACAAAAAAAAGTAACCTACTTATTTTATATCTTGATGGATACTAATTATTTTATGCTAATAGTATTTGCTGTTCTGTTCATTCATTGAGTACTACATCAGGCTTTATTATTATTATCTGTGAGAAACTATAACTTGTCAAAGTACTTGTGTCAAAGAGGGCAATGACACCTATAGCTTCTGTTCCCTTTTCTCCAGAAATTGCACAAAAACTGTGGGTACCTTCTGCCTACTCAATCTCCAAACTCTGCACATCTATGTTACAGCCACAGCTCTACATTTTCTTTCCATGACCTTTAACCTTTTCTCCTTGATTTTACTTTTCCCTGAAGAAACAACACAATAGAACTTCTATTTTCACTGACAGTGTTTTTTTACTCTGAAGGTATTATTGAAGCAAACGCTAAACCAGCCCGTCCTACCTCCAACCAAATGCTAGACTTACACAGTACTACAGGAAATACATTAGGAATGAGTAACCATTCTTTACTTATTAATGCAACAATAGAGCTGGAAGAGAATAATTTCACAGTCCTAAACCCTACAACCCAAAGAATTACCAGCTGTGATAAATGTAGCTTAATATTGAGATGTATACCCAGTATATATTCTATACCTAGTAAACATCAGGATGTAAAGAGTATAGACAGAACAGCCCATAGAACAGCCCACTGATAGCTCGATAACCATCAGAAGTGTTGGCAGTCAATGTGAAAGCAAAACAATTTTAAGTCACCTCTTCTTATGCAAGATGCTGTGCCCCATTACACGACACTCTAGAACCGGGAAAGAGGGTAAATAAACAACTAAGCATCTACTTCAGTAACCCCCTCCCACATATATCTGTGTATCTATACAGAAGTATGCAAACAGAAATATAAAGTTTACTTGTGCAACGCTCAGGCCAATTCTATTAGCACTGTCAAATTTCCGTTTCCTACAATTTTCCACATATGTCAACAAGTAGACAGTCAGATTCTAAACACAACATACGTTTTTTTAAAATAAGCATTTTCCAAGTTGTCACTGGATGCTTCAGAAAAATGCGTTACATTTTTTTCTGTAGAAAACTCAGGGATGCTGCTTCTAACAGACAGTTGCATTTTAATGTAATAGAAGTAGCCAACTGGCAGCAAGGTCACAAACAGCCACTCCAACTTTTACAAGGCCAGTTGCCAGCTGTAACAGATTTGTCTTTCATAGCATTGATGTTCTATGATCATTTGTACCAAAGCGGGTAACTGAAAATACCTTTTTCTTTAACAATTCTTTTGGCAATGTGGATTCCTATTCTAGTTTTAGCAGGCTGCTGTTCTATAAATATTTTATTTTTGTAGGACACACCCAGGATTTAGTGGAAGCAAAATAATTTTCTATGGCATTAAAGCACAAATGGACTTTGCTAGAAAAGCTGTGTAAATATGGCAATAAAGATGGTTCCTGTGCAGGAATGACACAGAAAAAATGAATGAATTAATACACTGTGCACTGTTCTTCTTGCCAAAGTAGTTGGGGAAAGGTGATAAAAAGGGTAAACGAACACTTTTCTGCTTTTAATTCTGATTGATATGGCTTAACATACATGTTAAGGTCTTCAGGCTACTTTAAGATAGCACTGCCTAAGGAATGCTGCAGAAGTGTACTTGATTTAGGCAGCATCCTTGAGCTGCACCCCGTACTATGAAATAATATCAAAAAATCTGACTTTGTATCTGTATATTCTATGAAATCTTGATTGCACTTTCTCTTCACTGACCACTCAGAGTTGAAAATAGCTTATGCAAAATCTTCTTTTGGATACTCAGGGGGAATATAGTTAAATATGATGAATCATGTAGTCTTAGCAATTACTGTCAAAGTCTTGTCATTTTGAAAGAAGAGAGATATAAAGTACTTCCTTAAATTTATAAATGAAAGAATAGAAATGGAAAATAAAGAAAAAGACATTACAAAGTAGTTTCTATGAAGTCAAATAAAAAGAACACAGATGCAAGAACAACAGTGATGGGGTTTTCTGTCTTCTTTCTTTGCTATGAGGAGGTCCATAGCTGTTTAAACATGAACTGACTCACTCTCAAAGAGAAATCAAGGAGAAAAAAAAGATGTATTACCAGGTTAAAGGTAGAATTTAATCCTCCAGCCCTACAGTTTGGATAGATTAAGGGAGCAGGGAGGACAGAGCAGGTGATATGCAAGCTGTGGGCTTTGCAATTAATCTGTCGTCTTGAAATTTGTTTGCTACTCCAGAAATATATGTGCTCCAGAAATCTATGCACATAAGTGCGCTTGGGTTCAGAAGAGGTGATCATTGCAAATAACATGCATAAACCAGTTTCGTTTAATAATTTCCTTTTCTTATCCAGATCCCTTTTGATGTGGTTTTATTTTTAAATTCTGCAGTTCAATGCAATCATGAAGTCTGATTCTGATTTCACTGCACTGTTGTAAACTGGAAGTAATAACATAAACTAATTAGATTTTACAGGAAGAACCCGCAGCTGAGATTAACTATGGAGATCAGAGCTACAAATGTATGGAGACAAGCTTGTACAGATACAAGATTTAAGTCAATAAAACAACGTGACTCACACTGGCTGAGGGAGAATAAAACCAAGGACATTTCTGTATCCCAGTAAACCCTATCACAACAGTAGGAAAATCCTGAAAAAGTAAACAGGACCAGACACTAGTTTAGTCAAACCGGGAAGCCTCGGGTCACCTTATCCAGGGGCAGTCAGGTACTGCGTGGTACAATGACAAGCAGTAAGGCTGTCAGTCTTCTTGATGCGGTACTGAAAATAGCCACTCATGCAAAAGCTGAATGTCCAAGGATCAGTCAGTGTGATGAGAATTTGAGAACCTAAAATTATTTGGAAAGATGCCAACGGGTATCAGTGCCACTGACATGAATGCATCTGTTATTTAGTGCTGACAGATGAGAAATACATAGGGTAGAGGACCTAGGCTCTCTGCATGTCCTGAAAGTGAATTGGATCACAGGCAGAAGCATGGAAATTGTTGATAAAATGTGGCTTAATAATTGAAAATCCATAATAAGAAGTACCTGTGGTCAGATTCTGCTCATGATACAAACATTCATCATCACTGTCAGAAATCATTTATGCAAGAGAAGAAATGAAGAAGGAAGTGAGGAAAGTTATTTTGTATTTTCTAGGTAGACAGAGGTGTTTCATGGGAGAAGGGCATAAGAATGTGAGGACTTCATCCTAGTTCATGTGTCAGTGCCACCTCTTGAGAAAATGCACAAGATCTTGAACAAGCTAAGCTAAGAGCTGACACTCTATTCCCACAACCAGTTTCTACTGTTTAATGCAAACACAAAATTCAATTGAAATACATAACCAATATTTTTGGTAACAAAACTGATGCTGTTAACACTAAGAAGAGGCATAGTCAGACCAGAAAATGTAAAATGTTTACTTTTTTTTCAAGTAGTTGTGTCCCAAATACTGTTTTTCATCTTTTCTCCTATTTCTCCAGGACTGTTCATGTCTGGTATATTATCCTTTCTGTTTTTTTCATTTGGACATGCAACAGACTTGTAGCTATGATGAAGGCAGGTAAGAAGTCTTGGGAGATGATATTCTGATTTTCAGCACAAATCCATCTCTAGATTACATTAATCTGTTAGGTATTTTTTTTGTGGTAAGGTGTCTTTCCAATGGTTGTGTCAGTCTCTGGTTGCCGGTGATGGGTATAAAAAGAAAATTATTACATTTCAGTGAAGTAACAGTATTTTGACCCTTATTTGGGATTGTTTTTGTAATGAATGAGCCATAATGAAAATTGGAAATAATAATCTTATTTTCACAAAGTATTTGATTTATGAAAGTAGATCTGCAAGTCTCCAACTAATACTTTATGGTGTAAGGTCAATTATTAACTCAGCTTCCTATCTGCCCTGGATGTTCCATTGCATTTTCATAAACTGTCACATACTGATTCTGCTGGTTGTAATTGATTCCTTTACTTTTTAATGATCCAAAATGAGTTGCATACATCTAAAATGGATCTAAAGAGCTGTTCATTGCTTTTATCTTTTCACACTCCGAGATATAATATCTTAATCTATTAAAACGTTAATTTCATTTTTTGATTAAACATAGATGGAATGCTATAGTCAGAAACAGGAGATGATAAAATACAGAATAAATTGATAAACTCTATTTAAGGTAAGATAGTGGGGTTCTCTGAATGGCATCGATTCATTCATTTGCAGCTGGATTTGGTGCTTTTGCTATACTGGTGAATATTTCTTGGGTTACTGAAAATTAAACTGCAGTGAATGGAGTCCTTAATAGGGCTCTGCTCATAACAATATTGAATTTATGTTAAAAGGAGGAAGGAATCTTTATCAGGAGAAAATGATGTGAACTAGCTACAAGATGAGAGTTCAAATATGTTTTTTAAATTACTTCTCAAACTTGGCATGAAAGAATTTAGCTCACCATTTTAGCTTCTTCTGAAAGAAATCTTTGGGAATATACATAAAATATTCAAAATACAAGACCTTCAAATTTTAAGCACTTTCAATCTTTAAATCATAAACAACTGAAATTTTAGAAGAGGATTTCCTTTCTTTTCTGTGCATAATGAACAACAGCAGACAATATTTTTAGTGCTAAATGCTACATATATAGTTGTAAAATGTCTTTAAATTCGAAGACTACCATTATAAGTCCATGTTTCGATATCTGGACAGCTGATTTGACAAAAATACTGAGCATGGTGTTTTCTCAGAACCAGGCCACTTATATATACTACTAAAATGAATTTTGACACATAACGACGAACATCTTGGACAGTAATTTTCAGGGTTGCTTAAAACTGTGAATGACTGAGGTACAGTCTTTCAATACACTGGATTTCCCTGTTGTAAGCAAATGATTATGTTCTGGTTAAATACAGTATTAAGACAACAGTACTATGCAAGTGTAGATTGTATTAAAGTTGAACATGGTAATATCAACTCAGGAAAGCATTTTATTTCATATTTAGGTAGACAGCCTGTTAACTGTGTAGAAATAAAAAATACGTTAAAGAAGTAGATGCTGTACACTTAGTACTCTATATATTCTAGACAATTGCAGCAGAGTTATCACTAGTCTGGGGATCCTCCAGTGATCTGGAGTAAGACAAGACAGTGGAATCAAACATTCCACAGAGCTCTACTTCCTACCTTGTTGCACAGAGACCACGTCAGGAACAGAGGCTGATGATGTTGAGAGAGTTGAAAATTATGCAGAGTGATGTTAGGTTCTAAGATGGATCTATCTGAAATAGCTAAGTCAGGTTATAAACCTCCTCTTTTCAACTGTGTTGGGGCTCCATGCCTGAAATTCGAATGATGAAATATAAGTCTTTGCAGCCAGTACTGCTGACTGAACCTACTGGAGGGACTATAATTTCTTTTGCATCTTTTATGCATTTTAAAATGGAGAATGTATCTGCAATTGACCATTTCAAAAGAGAGGAGGGTTTTTTATTTAATTTTAGTTTAATTTTAAAAATATACATGCCACTACAGCTGGGAAAATATGACTTTTGAAGTATGAATGTCAAGCCAGAAATAACAACTAATTAATCTAAGCTATTTCTAAATGTATTTAAATAAATAAATAAAAACATGCTTTCCTTTACTGAATGTCAAGATGAAAGAATGCTGTCTCTCAGCTAAGACATCAAAGCCTTGAAAGAGTATGGAGAAGAAATAGAGTGCTAATTCTTACTGAAAGCAAAACTATTCCTAAGGGAGCCACTTCTTCTAAACCGTATGTCTTTGACATAAACTGGCAATAAAGGAGAAAAGTACTGCTGAGAATGTGATAAATGCAGCTGAAATGCTTGCTCCATTTCAGAGATACTCAAATAATTTGACCTCATTGGAGATACATTGCACATCCTTATTTTGAGGCTCATATAATCTGTTGAATTGAGCTTGGCACTATTCACTGTGCTAGAAGAAATGGAATACATTTGAAAGTAAGCTATAACAATAAGATTATAGTATTACTAACTGGAATGAAATCATCAGTAGAGTTCACTTGGAGTTTATTTGCCACCTATTTTAAATGCAGGACTCAGGAGCGTTGTGGTAAATTCCCAGGTCTGGGTCTATGTGTTTTGTTCTATTATGTGTAGATGTGGCACGCAGGGACATGGTTTAGTGGCAGACTTGGTAGTGTTAGATTTATGGTTGGACTTGATGATCTTCAAGGTCTTTTCCAACTCAAATATTTCTATGATTCTATGTACATCCTAACTCTACGTGACAACTAGGCAATCAACCACTCTTCCTCAATATTTTGGTTACTATTTGAAAGAAACAGAAGGGTTTGGTCCTTTTCCAGGTCTGTCATGCAGTTTGAAAGAAATTCAAGGCATACTCTTAGCCAGAACTCTTCTCTCAGTGTTTGGGTTGCGCATACCCAGACACCGGGATTTCATCCTCCAGTATACAATGGAGGTGATCTTAATTTCTTTTCATTGGTATGATGCAAGAAAACCTTTTCTAGGAAATGCTTAACGCTGCTCTGTGAGAAAATGCACCTAGAAACTAATATGCAGTAAGTACAGTAAACGAGAAAATGTATCATGAAAAAGAAAGATTTCTGCCAAAAGCTACAGAGCTGTAAATAGCAGAATTTTAACCATTGAAGCTGCATCACAGTTAAATGATCACATTTCTCTCGCCTTAGAAGTAACTAAGTTTTATTACAACATCTGCGCCCCGTTGCTAGCTTTTCAGAACTGCGTTAGAACTGAAATGTTGGCCATGAACTATTACATGTATTTGAAGCTGAAAAAGGCAGTAAATCATAGATCTAAGAAGCAGCTTTAGCTCCTTCCCAATTTCTGTGTAAAAACTCCAGAGGAATTCTATTTTCTACATTATGTTTGCATTTTAATATAATGGAAATCTATGTAAAATTCTTATTATTGTACTATTTCTGCTGTAAACACTCTTACTCAGTGGGCAAGATGCAAAATCCTCATTGTTTTATGGACCTGAAGACAGCTTTTTCTTTCCACCCCGTCAGAGAAATTCCGTGACCAGTTCTGTTTATACTCTTTCACCCACTGAAGCTGGAAATAATTTCTGCACAGTAGCATAACTTTAAGGGAATCAACTCACTCCTTCTCTCTTGGTAATCAGCCCACAGCCCTTTGGTAAGGGTATTTATCTTGGAAATAAGATGAATATTTGAGCTTAAATATATACGCAGTAGCCATGAGGTTTCTCTGTTTACTCAGGCTTCATTTTAGAAGGAAATGGCAGTCTTAACTTTATTTTGCCTGGAGTTTAACCTGTTGGGCATCCATTGACAATGTTTATCATACCAACCTCATTAGAGTATGTAAGTGTTCCTTAGCCTAATTTATAAGAATTTGGGGATGGAATGATCTGAAATATTAGTCAGAGTAATTTTTTTTTTACTGATTTACAGGAGTTTTGCTCAGTAAAAAAGCTATGAGCATGATGTATTTGTTTACAATTTCTGAATGCACAATTAATATAGATTTAGAAAAGTGTTGTAAAATTTGAGTGTTGTAAGAGAAGTTGCTGACTACTTAGGACTCCTAAAAATATACAGTCTTTCTTTTTTCTTTTTAAGAAATTCAAAATCCGTAATTTCCCACTGAGCCCATGCATCTACATGTGCCAAATCACTCCTTTACAGAAAGGTATATAGTAAAATGTATTATATAAGAAATCACATTTAAAAAATGGTGTTACAGAAGTCTTTCTTGTTACATTTGTCAAAGCTGCAATACTGAATTGTTCTGCCACGATGCAATGACATAGGTAATACAACACACTGCTTTCTCAACTAATTACCCGTGTTACATTTCAGATGAGAAAACTGCTAACTAACTACATGGATGTGTTTTTCCTATCCAATTTTGATAAGCTGAATTAATTTTATCATTATCAGTACAGTATTTGGAAACCTTATTTCTTCTTCCTCTGACTGTCTTCTGTTTTGTAAAGACAAAGTATTTGTCATATTTTCCTATTATCCAAGAGTAAGTAAAACAAAAATACTCACATTAGTGTATCTTTTGAAGACTGAGCCCACAGAGCATTAAAAACTAAGGATCCCTTCTACTGAAAAAGAATAGAATAAAATCACCTACTTTTAGTTACAAAAGTAATTACTACTTCTGATCTACACCTTATTATCAGACTCTTAATTCATTTATATTTTTATATTATTTGAGATTCTTGGTAGAAATTAGGACAGAAGCTGATCAGTATTTCAAATGTTGGACTAAGTGCTTTTAAAATACGTTATTGTGACTTCTTTTACTTTGAGATTTTGTGCTTATTTTGAACCTGAAGCAAACAGGTGGACTGGAACTCAGGAGTAGTAACCATTCTAACTCCAAAATGGAAAAAATGTGTCGTCACTTGAACTCCTCAGTAGCATGTTTCATACAGTTATAATCCATAGTCAAAAGAATAACTAAATGAGAGAAATTTAGAGAAAGCAAAGACAAGGAACTGAAGAGCTCATGTCTGGAAAAGAGAAAGACTTGAAGGAAAGCAAAATTCTTTTTTTCTGTTCATATATGAAATAACTCCCTTTTTGTTTGCAACTTTAGGAAAAACACGCTTCTATTTCAAGAGCTACAAAGGCTAGTATTTCTCCTATTTGTTTCCTCTTTTAATTATGATTATTCTTGTTTCAGTGAAAGAAAAGCTGAGGAACAAATAAGATTACACTGGCACAATCAGATTGATGAATTTCTTACATTCAAAATCTTATTACAGGCAAAAGGAAACACAGCTGAATTATGAAGTCAAGAACTTCTTGTTCTTTAAATTAAATGCTGTTATTAGTCCAGTTGCAACACAAGAACACAATGAAGACCAGCATGTACACTCACATCCTCAAATCTTTCCCTTTTCCCTGGTGTTATGCTTACCACCTAAGGCTCCCCTGAGTCCTTCAGCTTTCAGTTGTCCTGAAGAAGTGGGTGGGGGGGAGAGGGTGGTGACAGGCCATCATTAGATACCCAAGTCCTATCCCAAGAGAAGTACAGCTCACACAAGAGGCTCCTTCCTCGTCAGATTTGAATCTGCTTGAGGGTATACTTCCATTTTCTAGCACGGTCTGTTTACTTTCTTTATGGATTCCCAGCTGAAGTTTGATTCTCTTCACCAGTTACCTATTAAAGTATTACAACAGCCTCCCTGAACCCCAGCTAACAGAAAGGGCTACTGTCAGTTACTATGCGGCTGTGTAGGTTTGTTAGACCTCTATGGTTTGTGCAGAGGCTACGGGGCTAACCTAGACCAAGTTAGCAGCAGTCACTTTGCTATCCCTGCTAAACTACCTAAATTCAGTCTACTGAAGGCAAGCTCAGATGACTTCAATACCTGATGCAATTGGGTCAGTACAAACAGGTGGTTTTTCACTAGTGCTGGTAAAACAATATTCACCAGGCTACAAACTTTCTATTTCTCAGACCATCTCTAATGCCTTACTTGATGATTTGTAGGGAAGGCACAATTCCCAAGTAAGCTCTGGAACTGAATTTTTAGAGAAAAAGGTATAGGATATTTTTCTTCTTTTCAGAAAAAGAATATGGTAGAATAAGTTAATGGCATGTTATTTTTTGCTAGAAAGATAGTTCTTATTTGTTGAGCACTCATTCATTTTAACAATGTGAGTGCTGGGAACTGAATTTTAAACCATTGGATTGTTCACAGTCAGCAGTACTTCCTTTTGTCTCTCTAGCATGCCTGTTTGTTCCCAAGACTTACATCTATGTGTAAGTGATGTTATTCCCCACTTATCAACACTAAAATAAGTAAAAATAAATACTTACAAAAGCTTGGAGTGGAGGAAATTCCTAAGCTCTTTCTGCATATGTTTATCCTCTTCTTCAAAGCAAGGCAAATTTCATAGATTCTAAATTCTGTGATGAGAGTAAGGACAGAAAAAGACAAAATTAATTGTTGCTCTCTTGAATGTTTACTCCATTTCTTCCTGGGCACTATGCAATTGATGCATGCTTTTTCATAGGGACTGGTGAAAGCAGCCAGATATTGTGTAATTTGTAATTTAGTAGTTACAACTACTGATTGGAATTTAGGTCTCTGTGCATGCTCATACCTGTGTTTATGGAAGACAACCACGAACTAATTGGAGAAAAATACTGGTGCATTTTCTAGTTCTTTAGTGCTATTTACTGGCAGAAATATGCTGTTGGTTGGGGTTTTTTTTTGCTTGTTTGTTACTGGGGTTTTGTTTGATTGGTTGGTTGTTTTTTGTTTCTGCAAATTCTGTCTAGCATTTTAATATTTTGCTACATTGTTTTATGGAGCTGTACTTCTAAAGAACTGTGATCTATGAATCTTTCTTTAAAGAAGGGGTAAAGTAATTTTCTTTGTAGCTTGAAACCTATGTTCACATTACAGTAACTTTCAGCATATTCATTAAAAAAACATAATTCCCTTTACTCTTCCCAAAGTCTTACACTTTCAACTGTTCCCAACAGTAAATTGAAGCCCAATGAAATCTAATTGCTTGGTGCGCAACCTGAGAGATGTTTAAAGAGAAATTAGAAACTCTAATTATCTGCTAACTTTCCTCCATTTATGTTACGCTTGCAAATTTAACCTCCCATACCTTTAATTTTCTGTCTACTGCTTTAATTTTGGCTTTTCATTATTAGCAGTGCTAAACTGCTGCCTACCTACATCAATATATTGTTACATTTTCCTAAATGAGCATAAATCACTTTATTTTCCCTGATGTTTATGTTGCAATCAGAATTCTCAGAAAAGGTTTGTTGCATATTATTATAGAGAACTTTGTTACAAAAAGATCAAGTGAAATGACCCAAGTATTACTAGAACATGAAGGGACATACTCTTTCCTGATGCAGGATTGAAGGTCATGGATTTTACCCCAAAGTTTGGCTCTCTGTCCTTTCAGCTGTTGTTATATTTAACAAGAGTGCTATTCTTCTCAGTTTATCACACACTGCAGAGGGTGTTGATTACAGACATGTGGAGTCCTGGTTGGACGAGAGGGGACATAGTTTGGTGCCGTTGAGCAACCCAAGCTTTGTACCGGAGATAGGCCTGGAAAGCAGTGAATGCAGAACACAGCTGAGAAAGTAAAGTGGCGAACACGGAACGCTGGCGCAGGGGGACTGCCGCATTGCCGCTTCCTGCCTCCTCGCCGCTTCCTGCCTTAACGTCGCTTCCGCATCGAGATGACGCTCTGCACCAATCGCAGCGAGTTATAGCAATCTTGCCTGTATACGGTTAAGGGTAACTAACCAATCAGAGGCTGTAATTGTTTTGCTATATAAACCTTGTTTTGCTGACTAATAAAGGAGAACGATTATACTTATATTGAGACTACATCGTTGCTTCCAATCCATCTCCCACTCCAACACAGAGAGATTTATTTAATTTGTCTGTTATTTAGATGTATTTTGAATGTGAATTGTGGTGTACAGTGAACTTACAATTTTTAATCAGCATCCCAGTGGTGTTTCCTCTGTATGTGGAGTATATCTGAACTTTAAATATCTCCAGTGTGTGTATATGTATACACACAAACACACAGGTGTATATATATATATATATATACACACGTGTGTGTGTGTGTCTGTGTGTCTGTGTGTGCGTGTGTGTGTGTGTGTGTAGGAACACAAGACTGTCTGTATGGGTATCAAGAGTTCAACTATCCCAGTATCCCATGTCTAACAGCAGCCTACAGCAAACACTCAGGAAGGAATGGACAAGACAAACTGGTTGTGCTTGTTTCCCCAGGTATCCTCCCATCCTCAGAAAAGTGCAGTTCAGGGACACGCTCAGCCATAGATAGCTCCCTGTGTTTAGCAGCCATTGCTTTATTTGTGGTAACTTTCTTCGACCTCTATAAACTTTAAATGATCACCAAATCCCATGGTAAGCATTTACAAGATTAACTGAAACTCATTCGAAGAAGTGCTTTCTTTAGTTCCTTTTGAACTTGCTATCTGATAATTTTATGTGATACGCCACCGTTTTTTTATGGAAACAATCACAAATGAATCCACTGCTTATACTGCAACCTGAATGACTCTCCATCTCAGCAGACCGTTCATAAGAAGATGAACCTTGCCCATTGGGAGTGCAGCTGTTTATTGGATTAGAGTATGGTATTGGAGATAAAGCTATCTGGTATTTTGTCCCACTTTTCGGAGGTGTTTTCATTCAAATTGTTATAGGTAACATTTACAGAGGGAACAGAGAAGCTGTTGTGGTGGTTCTGTTTGGACAGAAAAGGTAGAAGAATGAAATACTGTCTTAAAATTAGTTTGATCTGGGAAACTCAAGCTAATATTGTAATCATGTGGCTCTTCCATGACACCACAATAAAGTACAGTTAAAGTAGTATTTACTATAAAGTTAGTAAGTTTAGCTCTGATTTTCCTATGTTGAAGATAATACCAGCATATTTAGGCCTACCTTAACTCTGAATTTCTTTAATTTTTGCATTCATTGTAACGTTATGTCTTACCCTGAAATTTTTGCAGTCTCCTGTATTACTTGTACATAGTTGTTTTTTATCTTATTTAGAAATATTTGCGCTTACATGTAGTCTGAATGGTTTAATGCTGCACTGCGAAGCATTATTGAGCCAAATGTCCACACTTCTGTGGACAATTGCACATTTTTTTGCTCATTTACTTATTCATTTGAGTAACTATGGTATGGTGGAGCTGCACTAAATGCTGAGACCTCTCAGCTGTTTCCAGTTGACTGTGCTCTAGATCCACAAAGAAAAATGGCTGCCTAGCGAGGCAGAGCTGCTAAGTTTAGATGTAGTGCTTTATTAAGGAGCTAAACTGCTATATGCATCAAGCCACTGCCACCATATAGAATCTGTCACGAGGGTGTGCTTACATGGGATCTCTGTGTGGCTCTTTGTATGGCATATAAATGCCCAAATTATGCATTTTTCATACACATATGAAGACTCTTTATAGAAAATGGTTAAGTGGCTATTGTGTATACACAGATGTCTTTGTTTGCTTTTATTGAAATCTCTGTTTCTGATGATCCTGAAAAATGTTTGTGCATGCATATGAAAGAGCTGTATATCGTGCGCTTTCTGTAAGGTATATAAGATACATTAAATATCTATAAAAGTATTATTTTCAGGACTTGAAAATTTGGATAGCTCCCATGACATCACTGAAAGTACACTGACAGAAAGTAATGCCTTATTTTAAAAAAAATTCTTTATTATTCACAGATACTTAAATCTGCAAATTGAAGATATATCTTTCAAAGTTGTTCTGTTTCAAAATTACATTCCTATTAATCCACACATGAGCTCTGAAAGTAAGATTTCAATTTCTACTCTTCTTTTGTGTTTATGTAGGTTTTTCAAAAAGAATTGATTACACGACTGTGTGCTAGAAAGCTTCCCTCGCTGTTCCCCATTATAACAGCTGATCTAAAAAAAGATATTGCCTCTGCCAACAAACCTCATTTCTTCCCCCTGAAACTGCTTTAGAAACTTCTCTGCTTGCTTGAAATATATCAGAGAAATGATGATTACCCAGCAACCAGTTGTCTAAAAATGATGCAGGTAATGCTAGAAAATGTATCAAACATGAAATATGCTGTAAGTTTACATTAGTGATGGAAGAACTTTGAATCATTTAGCATCATAACTGATGTGATTTTTTTACAGCTTAGAGATAGGAAAATAAACTATGAATAAATAATAATATCTGCTTAAAGGATAAGGAAACTCACAGTCAACACTAAAATTGGAACCAGTTGTACTGTAAGTGAAATGTCTTAGCAAATAAAAATAGACGTTATTTCTACTTAGGTATTTATTAGGGGCCAATTACCAGCAGATAGTATACTAATACAAATTCAATTATATTAATGCCTGGAGACTAATTCTGCGTATGCTACATGATATAAAATATACTTTCAAAGGATCACTTCAAATTTTCACTTGTATTTATTACACCTAACCAATTTCAGATAATAAATGAATAGGAGAAAAGTATATGGTAAAACCAAAGTGGTCATACCCACATGTTGTAGGCTGAGAGTGAACTCTGGTCAAAGTGAGAGTATTTTGACTTACAGTAGAATCGACCTTCAAATCTTAAATTTTGGTTCTGCAGTCTTGTCTACTGAGGAAATCTCCTTCACTAAAGAATTTACATCCTTGTGTTGACTATATATCTGGATGACATTACCAGAGCTGGAACTTTGGAACAAATCTGAAAAAGAACTTACATGTGTCTAATTTGTAGGTATGCTATACTACTACCAAACCCTCTAAGTTCTGAGGTCTGGTAAGTATCACCACACGAGTGGAAATTTGTTGTATAGCTGGGATGTAAAAATGTGTCCTAAAAAGAAAGCAATGACAGCAGCCATTCCCTTTTAATCAACAGTGCAGTGGTCCAAAAGCCGTTCAAGGGCAGGAATCAATTGTCAGATTCACTCGAAAGAATCGCAGCTCTGACGTGCAGTGCCCAGCGCAGGGCCGTAGCTCCCAGACTGTCCCGCAGCCACAGCTAGCCCAACTACCACTCAAGCACCCTTCTGGGAAGGCAGCACATGGACATGCAGTATAATTCAGCTGGGTAAGAGTCATATTTTTCATTTCAGGCACCAAAATTTCATTTTATTTGTTCTGATTTAGATTAAAAATCCTTACTTTGCCTTCTCATAAGATTTCTTACATGTCTTAATCTCTGACGGTATCTGTCTCCAAGCTAATCATTCCAAGTAACTGTTGTAATCAGTGGAGTTCTAATCAGTATCATCTAAGGTAATTATTTGCATCTTGAAGTAGATATCTGAAAGAGGCTAAATTAATTGCATCTTAAAAGTGGCTATTCCTTGACATTTGGCCACACAGAAAATATAAAATGACTAATTTAGTGTCTGTAATCTGTATTACTGAACCCTAAAGTTAGCTGAGATGAATTGTATAATTTTGCTGTAAAGTCGTAAAGCTTTTAAAACAAACAAAAAAAAAAGTAATCTTTAAAAGTACTTTGAAAATTATTTTTGTAAAAACATAAGTAATTCATATTACCTCCTGTTGTGGACCCCGTAAGCCTCCATAGATACCACAAACTAATTTGGCTTGTTTTATTTTTTTTTTTCATTTTGTTATCAAAACCTAATTTCAAAATTATCTGAAATTTCATATATGAGATTGAGACTGGCTCTGAACTGATTACAATATTTCACTTTGTGTTGCAATTACACCAGTTTTACAATTCTCAGTATGAAACTATCAGCTATACCGTAGCGAGACTTTGTCTTCTGCTGGGACCTCCACAGAGAAGCGATGCCTGGAATGAAGCTTAGGTGCACCCTCTGTTCCTGTTTACAGTGATCTGTGTACTTTGCCTTTTATGATCTGACAGTATCATCAAAGTAGTGTGTCCCTTTTGCTTATGCAGAAGAACTTCAGTGTGCTTTGCTGCCTGTCCCTGCTCTTTTGGAAGACAGTGTAAACATCCTCTTACTGGAAAATGAGTTAATCTGGGATTCTTGCTGCTCTTAGTTATACATAGGCTTCAGTTTAATCTTTTGTTCATGTTAAGCCAGGTTCTTTCAACAAAAGCCCATGCTGCTTCATTGTGATGTTTTGGTCAAGTGAAGGACCTCAAGCTTTTTTATTTGTGAAAGCCCTGTATTGGAACATATGGCAAAGTGTTAAGGTACACAGAGACTCACCTCAGCATTGTATATTTATGTCTATCATAACATGGCTTCAAGGCCATGTTGTGTTTAAGGATTATATGATGACTCTTATCTTCCCCTCATGGACATCTTGTGGGGAAAAAAAATCCATTCCCTTTAGAATAAAAGAAAAAAAATTTCTACTTCAATTTTTTTTTACTTTATACCTTTTCAAAGGTCCATTACTGAGCAAGTAAAATACTTTCCTGTTTCACTGCAGCTAAGCACTGACACAGTCCATATTAAATTGTTAGTCCTAATGCTTAAAACACAAGGATGCTGTGGTGGCCAGCTCTTATTCCTTCAAGTTACAGAAAATAAGGCTGAATCAGTCAACAAACTCATGAGTTTGTTTATTCTGGCTCACAATCAGTCAAAAATATAACATCATATTTATGTAAAGATAGTGTGAGTTCATGTGTCTGCTTTCATTTCAATTTCATTTGCATAATTAAATGCTCCCTTTTATGGGTCCGTCAGGGCCTAACAGCTTGACCCTACTTTCCCACATTTACATTGACATCTCTGATTACTTGTGAACAGTTCTAGAAGAATTCACAATATATAATTAGGTTAACAAAAGGGCATTAAAATAATCAGTGTTGAAATTCACAGAAGCCAACATGTTTCTTCAGCCAAGATCTTTTTCTTTTTAAAGGCTACATTGTTTGTTACACACATCAAAAAAAGTGTCCATTGGCCTAAAATTTCTCCTTTTCTAGAGTCATTCATAATGTGTGTTTTTGGCTTCTTTCAGTTTTCTGGGGTGGTTTTTTTGAGAGATAATCAAATACAAATAATTTTCTGTGGCTGAAAAAATGTCTCATTTCATGCCTTTAGGAAAACATGCATTTTTCATATAAGCAAGCTATTTTTCGGTGTATTTGCTTGTATTGGCTCTAGGAAATTATGTTTTCATCTGCACGGGTATACACATTGGGGGCTTTACACTTTAAACATATCTTCAGGTAGAGCTGGAAGTATAAAATAAGGTATTTACCTAAAACAAACGAACTATTCTGAAGGTTTGTCTGAACTCTTGACAAAAAAGCTATTAGCATGTCAGCTGAACAGCATACCTTACTGTGTAGTTTACTACCAGCCTAGCTTGCTCCCTGTAGCCCTCAGTGGCTTGCATAGCATGCTATGAAACTCCCCAATATCTTGCTGTCTCAGTGCTGCACACCTCCCACCTTATCTGACTCCTGATCTTGGGGATCTTGTTGACTTTGTTATTTAAACTTCTTAAGGTTTCTACTCCCATAACAAATTGTGTGGCTTTGAACTGTTTTGTCCTGTTTCAGAATACTTTCTTTTCCCTTCAAAAACCTCTTCTTCACTGAGCTGAAATTCTGCTTTAAGGTCAGTTTTGGGCTAAAAAAAAAAAAAAAGTAATTACATTTAAACAATACATTTGCATACTTTGCACGTCCTTAGGCTTGAAAATTTGAGCAAAAAAATTACCTCCTTAAAAAAAAAAAAGGCATAATTGCACTAATTTCTTTTGGGATAAAGCGACAAAAGATTCAAGAGTCAGTTTGGAAGCCACTAGGTCAGCACAGCAGCAGCTGTTATCCCAGTAAAGCCTCCATAGACAAAGTATGAAGGCTTGTCCTCTGTTTCCGCTAGCATGTATTGCAAAAGCGGAATTACAATGGAAAGTGGAAATGTCAGCATTGTATTTGTTTTACAGTTACAGTCAAATAACAGGTGTTGCACTGAATATGAATTCATAGAGACAGAAGTTTATTTCTGTTTATTTGCTGTATGCTGACTTCCGTTAGAAACATGGCATATGATTCTGTGTTGTCTAGATGCTTTTTTTTAGAAGCTTCATAGTATGTGTGATTTTTTCACTTTCTTTGTACGAGAGTATACTACACCTTCAGTCACCTCCTGAACTGTTCTTAAACTTAGCATGTACTCCTTCACTTCTGCTCTGTCTAACCCAGAAAAAAAAGACAACATAAAAAAAACCCACCCCAAAAAGATAAATATATGGTGAGAGACAGATATAGAAGGGATGACAGCAAAGCAGTATGCAGAAGGGCTTTCAAGTCTTCCGCTAAATCCTCAAATAAGTATGAAATAGCTTAGGTTTGTTGACCTGGAGAATTTTTTGAAAGGTTCTTTTATTTGTCGTAAGAATCTCAGGTTGGGATTTTGTTCTGCTTCTGCACAAGAGTATTGAAAACAAGTACACATACAAAAGTGTTTCCTTTTTTTAGTTTTGTTTATTGTAAGTAATAAACTTTGGCCATGTGGCTAAAAGCTTTACCTGTATAAGAAGAATAAGGTACTGCTTTCTTGTCTGTCATTAAGACTGAGTATAACACATGACAGCACAGGCTTTTGGTAAGACTGTAAAAGAGTAAAGCTACTGAACTCTTTAAAGTTTTCCATGTTTTGAGTGACCTTGGAGAAGTCCTTCCATTTCCATAATTCAGAACATGTGGGTCATACACTACCCTTTCAAGCTCAGTTTCTCAATGAAACTGTAGCTTTCTTTAGATCGGGAACAATTTAGAAAAATTAAGCACTAAAGGAAATGATCCTAAGAAACTGGCTGAAAAGCACTACTTAAACTAGTTAGACTTAAATTCCGGGGAAAAACACCCAAACAGAACAGTACATAAGGGTCTAATCATGTATATTAAGCATAGATGTTTCATTCAGCTTGAGATTTACAACCATCCAGATATTTAATCCAGGCCACCATACATAGATTTCTCACCCCTTCCAAAAAAAAAAAAGAAAAAAGAAAAAAAAGAGAAAAACGGTCCGCAGAACAACCAGTAGTTGCACAGTTAAGGCACTCTTCTGGGAAAATTCAGATTTTGACAACAGGATTAAATTCACGTCTAGGGTACTATCCATCTGGACTTTAAAGTAACTGGAATTTCGTTGATACAGCTAATGTAAGAATTGAATAATGAAAACTTAAGATATATTTAACAAAGATCAGCTCCAGAGTCCTAATAAACCTCTGCACAGTGGAGGTTCATAGTGCAAGCAGTTCCTAAGCCTGAGCATTGCCGAACTTCAGAAGACATGTCATGTCACGCAAGACTGTCCTTGGCACCCACTGCTCTAAGTCATACTGAGAAGGTCCTGGTTAAGACCTGGACATCAATGCAGCTTCCTCTCAGCCTTGTCACATGTCTTTCTTGGCGTACCCGTGGTCATTTTTGCACTGTGGCTAACCATGGTGCCGCTCTGCAGATGCTAATGGGGAGCTCTTGTGGTGCAGAAGAGTTCATCCTGCACAGGTGAACTGTATGGGGTTTGTAGCTCCAGGTGCGTCAATGCCTTGTGTGTGTCTACAGGAGTGTGTACACTGATAATGTTCTGTCCATGCTTCAACAGAAACAGACCCCTGTAATGAACTGAATTCTCATTTATACCCGTCCCCCAATTTCCCCTGGTTGATTACTTTACTCCTTCAGATCAGTCATAAATCATGTTTCTCAGGTGACTAAGAAAAGTAGCCCATGTCCTTCTGAGTACTCTTTGAATACTTGGAGTTGGTATTTCTACTTGTAAAATGGAGTAATGACCCTTCTCTAATTTTCAAGCACATTTTAAGGCTTGTTCTACTATGTTCTCAAAGACTATGATACTCCAGTGTTGAGTGCCTTAGAAATGCTTATGCATACATAAACATCAGAGGTAGGGACTCGAGTGGTATCCAAGGGTCCTCGGATGTTGTAAGCATGGCGATCAATCCACAGAGAGAAGCATGCATAGCCACGGGAAAGGTTATTTACTTCTCTTGCTCAGCATCTCAGTAAATTACAATTTTATTATGAAATACAAACCAAATAAAATGTAGACTTCGGGCCTTTGAATCCAGAAGAATGGGTTTGCTACCTGCAGCGAGATCTGTTTGCCAACCACCTGAATGGGTTCCAAGCAATTTGGAACACCTCGTTGTTCTTTAAGGCATAAATGGTTTCATGGCAGCTGGGATGAATACATATCAAATTTGAAATGAGTATTTTGCAATCATGACAGTGGGGAAAGAAAAAATAAATTACACTACACCAGTTCATTAGACATGACCACCAGTGCCACGACCAGAGTTAAATGAAGCCCATTCTGACACCAAAGTTTTGGATAACTAACAGATACAAATACATTCCTAGAATATATTTTCACAAATAGTACAGTCATATTTTCTGGCTGAGCTGTCAAGAAATCACGTCATTCTGCAAAGTTCTTGGGCACATTTCTCTCCGGACGTTGGTCCCAATTCTCGTCATATGGCCATTTTCATGTTTCCCATCCTACTTGCTCGATGAGCAACGCTGACAATCCCAAACCTCAGATGTCTGCGATCTGGAGAAATGCAGAACAAAACAAGCCGCTACCTCTGATGGTGTATTTCCACGGTTTTTGATTTGTAGAGTGCAGCCACCTGAGGGGCTGCAAGTTCTTTTCAGGAAGTCAGCTGAAGAAAAGGAGGGAAGTTCACAGAATCACAGAATGGTAGGGGTTGGAAGGGACCTCTGTGGGTCATCTAGTCCAACCCCCCTGCCGAAGCAGGGTCACCTACAGCAGGCTGCAGAGGACCTTGTTCAGGCGGGTCTTGAATATCTCCAGAGAAGGAGACTCCACAACCTC
>Ga0065711_1001871_pt1 | contig 38578 bp, 22 predicted proteins | sample Hoacrofraction12_FD_59098 | JGI IMG/M metagenome (GOLD analysis project Ga0065711, IMG submission 59098) | Hoatzin crop microbial communities from Cojedes, Venezuela - Epithelial fraction 12 v2 (version 2) | ecosystem: Host-associated > Birds > Digestive system > Esophagus > Crop | place...
CCGCCTGGACAAGGTCCTGTGCAGCCTGCTGTAGGTGACCCTGCTTCGGCAGGAGGGTTGGACTAGATGACCCACAGAGGTCCCTTCCAACCCCTACTATTCTGTGATTCTGTGATTCTGTGAAAGTACTCCCGAGTTTTATGTTCACCCCTTGCTCTAACACAAATTTGTCACAACTCTTTCTTTTCTGTCTTACACGTTCAATGCATCCTCAGCATTTCTCTTGATTGTTTCCACACAGCCTTTGCTGACCTGTCCGAGTGTCTACTGCTCACTGAACTGCAATCAACAGAAAATCTAAGTAGCATATACAATTTGTTGGTTAGCCTGGTGTGATAAACAGTTTAATAACCAGCCTAAATGTGGTATCTTCTTGTGCTCTTTCTTCCTCTCTCAAGGCTTCAGTAGCTGTCCACTTACAGGAGAATGGAAGAGCTGGAAAGTGACCTGGAATACTTGTCCCAGCCCATGAACTCTGCCATTTCAGGCCACGAGAAGTCCTGCAGCCCTCAGGACTGTTTGAATTTGAACAGCATTCCCCACACCCCTGCAGATAGCAAGAGACCATTACACAATTCTTTTTTGCTCCCTCATAGCCCATGCCATAATTTACTAATCAGCAGGAAAAAGCAGAGGGTACAGAAAGGCACTGCCTTAGAGGCAGGCTGGAACAAGTCTGCCACAGTCTTCGACCCACAGAAGGGAGGTTTCAAGTGACTGTCAACACACATGGGAGTGGGAAGATTTGGGATGCCACAGTCACACCTTCTTGTTTGCAAGAGAAGGCAGGGCAGCGCTTTGTGCCCAGCAGAGTTTGAACAGCTGAGCCTCAGAAAGGTCAGAAGAGATTAGAGGGGTAAGACGGGAAGCGTTTCAGAGGTGGTGAAAGGCAGAACGAGACGCTCATCTCTTCAAAACACAGGTGGAAGAATACTGTTTCAGGGCTGACACTAATACTTGCCACCACGAAACTGAAGGAAAGCAGGGAATCAAAGAACGCTGACGGAGAAGAACAGTTTGCTCTCATCGTTCAAATCTGCTGGCCAGCTTCTGCTTCTGGGCAGAAGCTTTAGGGACATTAACAAAAATCTAATTAGAAAATAACATCTCTCTCATGAATTATTAGCTCTCCTCATATCTGGTTGTAATACATTAAAGTCACAAAACCAGCAAAATATACTAAATCAATTAAAAGGGAGATTTTTATGTCAATCATGCTCTATTGCTCTAAGCCTCTCTAGAAAATATTTGCTTTTTCCCTACAGGAGTGTTCAAAAGTTTCTGAAAGCAACGAAACTTGTATTTCCTCTCCCCTTTAAGACTAAGCAGAACACAAACTAAGCTGTGAACGGTTACAGGAATTAAAAAACGTGTCTCTCTCCTTGGTTTTCCCCATGTACCCATCAGTATGTTCCCATTCTTTTAAATGTGATGATCCTGCATTTCTACTGGTGATGACAGAGCAGAATTTGGCTTTGACTGATCCATAAATCAGATCTATGCAACTATAATTTGTTCACTCTTTATCCAAATTCTGAACTCCATTCCTTCCCAGTAATGATATTCACTCACTTTGTACTAATGTAAATGATTGCATAAGGTGCAAAGGAAAATCGCGTCTTCAGCTGTGCATCTTGGCGAGAAAAGGCTCTGCCTGAGCAAAGCACCTCTCACCGTTCGCACACGGCTCTCCTAAAAATGGCATGGCCACGTCTTTATTAATTTCAAAGCTCCAGCTCCCTGTTTGAGTAGCAGCTCCAGACCATATAGTGCAATTTGAAATCTTGGCACTTGGCTTTCAATAATTCCCTGTTAGATTACTGTCTGTGGAAGAGTATATAACACAACTGCTACAAACGCTGGGAGCAAAATCTTCAATAACAACTTAGCGCATATGATAACTTTCCCAATTTCCTGCATCTACACCACCTATCTCTTTACTCTGGTCTGTAGCAGCTTGTTTCTTTATTGAACATCTGCCTTGGGAACCCCTGTCATAAAAAGTAATAAACACATCAATCCAAAAGAAAGAGTATTGCACGGCCCAAAACCACTTAACCAATCAAATTGGCAGCTGGTAGCACGAAACTAAGGGGATAAAACTCCGAGGTGCTCTTTATACAGAGCATTTCTAATGATATTACACACCTGCTGCCATTTTGCACACCTGAGTGCTGCTAAGAAGTTAATTTTGGTTTCTAGCGCCAATTATAGATTTCAACCTTTGTGGAAATACCAAGCAATGGGATTAATTTGTAAATCTGCTATCTCACTGATATTTGACTGCTATTGCTTTGATTCTCCTTCCTACAAAACACAGACGGATTGTCTTGGGAAAAAAGCATTCTTTAACTAAATAATAATAAAAAAGCACAATAAAAATGCCTTGTAGCTTATCATCTACAGACCCCACAACTTGTAACTGTGACTGTAATTATAGTTGCTCTAGTTTCCCCTGCAGGTTTTGCTAAACAAACAAATGAAAAAGATACCCAAAAGGAAAAACTAAAGCAATTTATGCTCTCCGGTTATCATACTATAAATATCCATAGATTACTTGCATACAGACTAGATCAGATCTAATCTTTCAGTGGAGTTTCTTGTAAATTAGAAATTACATTTACTCCAGGTGTGTGTTGTTTGCACAGTTCATATCCAGCTGTAAATTAGAGCAGTTTTTCCTTTTGGGAGAAAAACTCACTTTTGAAATGTGTCTTATTGACTGTGTATAAACTACCAGCAGCTGATCCATAAAGTACATTTGAAGCTAGAACTGCCTATAGGCAACTTTCTTTATTGATTGTAGATTGATATTCAGTTGATTTTAAAGAAAAGCAAAACAAAATAAAGCTGCAATGTAATTGCCAACACTTTGTAGGAATAACAGAAACATTATCTCACATACTACTGTGATTTGACAAGCTATTTGTGTTTCATCCTAGGACTCCGATTAGTATGCCTCGGCCACCTTTCTTTTCAACATTCTCCTTCTGCGAGTTTAAGAAGGTGAAGAGGGTTGGCAGCCAGCAACCAAACTTCCAGCAGCCACACAGCCACGGAGACCAGTTGCGATGCTTCTGGGTAACACTCAGGTCTGCATTAACATGCAGCCTGCCACATGTCCCTTAGCAAGAAAAAGCTTCCCACTTAAGGATGAAAATCCCAAACAATTCTTTTGAATATGGCGTTTGCATGACTGCAAACACGGTATTTCTTTAGGAAACCAAGTTAAATGATTTATTCTTCTGAAATAACCTCTGCTCAGAAAGTTAGAACTTGAGGTGCGAATGGCCGGCCCTGATCCAGCAAGGCACTGACACATTTACTCAGCTGGGAAACTCACACAACCTAGATCTAAACACATGCCCAAGCGCTTTGCTAGCTTGGGGCTGAGAAGCTCAACACCTAGCCTGATCCTACTCGGAGCGGTACACTGATTATTACAAGCAAACGTGAGTTAAGAGTGTGTGTCCATTGTGGATAATTCTTGGAAGCTTGAAAAATGTTAGCTTTTATATAGCCAAAGCACTTCAAATAACCTCACCCTTGATTTATAAGTGTAAAGCAGAGAAAGCTGTGGTTTTCCCAGGGTTACCAGAAAGAAGTTGTTTTGTGAGCAGCAGAACTAATGAAGCCTAATTTCTCATGGATTCACATTCTTTGCCCCCCAAATCCTGCCCCTATCCCCTCACCACAATCGCCCCACTCTCTCCACGTTGTTTCGGGTTTCCTCTACCCAGGCCACCGACCTTGCTGTGACTGACTGACCGTCTGGCTGCTGCAAAGGGGCGGTGATGGCCACGTTCTGCTGGTTCCTCCTGGGAAGAGACACCGCTATACTTCTCCCTTCTTTCACCACATCTCTAACTTCACAAAAATTTCTGAACTTTTGTCTCCGAGACTTAAATTTCTCTTTCCTATTTGAGAAAAGCTGGCCATAATTTCATAAGTCTTTAGGACAACTCAGAAAGGGAACACATGATGAAAATGCAGTCTTACGGGCTTCTCCCAATTTAGGAGAAAGAGTTAAAAAGCATCAGGGCAAGCAACCGAGTCTGTCTTCCCAAGCCAAGCTCGGTCCACAGGCCTTGTTCCTACAGATGGAAGAATTACACTGAAAAGTTGCCATGCCTGAATTTGACCCCTTTATTAATCACAGAACACGTTAACTTATGTACTCTACCAAAAGCACTACTTTCTGCAAAACACCACAGCAAACCCAGAAATATGGAGGAACTCTCCCACCTACCTTTCTGCTTTCACCCACATCCAACAGCTTCTTCCAGCCTCTGTGTTCCTTCCCATCATGTTTCCAGCTCACTCCATTGCCACAGACTCAAGGCTTTCTCCTGGGCAGCTGGGAAAGTAAATGGAGCTTGTGCACATGTGTTTCCACTTCCTCTCATCTCAGACTTCCCATAGCTGTGGATGACCATGCCCTTCACGTTTCAGGCCCAGAGGGGGGTGGCACCTGGTACATCAATGAATTGCAATTTTCCCCTGCCAAAAGAAACCATTCCTGTGTATTTGCATCATTATTTTGATTTCTGTGTAAGCCCACACTTACGTGATAACCACCTTTATGGCTTAGACAAGGAAACCGAGGACACAAGGAGCCCACTAAAGCAAAAAGCTACTATTTCCACCAAAACCACTCACAATACTTTTACTGCAGATAGCACTAAATGGTATCTGTGGACTATCTCTAGAAGGAACTAGTGATGCACGCTCACCAGCACATTACATTTGGAGAGGGCATAACATGATGAACTACTCCTTCCTAGCTGGCACAGCTCAATTTTCCTGTAACAAACATTCAAATTACAGTATTTTAGAAGAGAAACTGCTGTAACAGCAAAAGCTTATACACTCACACACAGTTTGTGAGATGGGCCTATGTCTTCTTTCACTGCTGATCAGTTTACTTCCATCCCAGATTTTTAATTTTCAACTTTAAAAAGACTTCTTTCCTGCTCCTTAATCCCAGTGCATTTAATACAGCTGCACAACACAGGCCCCAGTAAATACACAACACCTGAAAGTTCTATTAAGTATTTGATATCTAATTGCTAATGAAAATCAGCAGGTAGATATCTAGTAATTACATACAGCTGCCTCTACTATTGGAGGCAGCTAATTTTGATGTATGCTGTTCCCTCATTAACGTTTGAGGGTTTTTTTTTCTCTCTGATTGTGTTCTCTCTAAAATTGCTGGCAAGGCCACTTGCTTGAGGAGGGTGGAACTGCAGTGCTGCACTGCATTTCAGAGTACTTTATTCGGTGATGGGCAGGCAAAATTACTTCACCAGGTGTTTATCTGCCCTCTTAATGGATGTAAGGTCGGAAAACCTTTCCCTGTATGACTTTCCTATGCTTAAGTACACGAGTTCCCCAAGCTATTGAGTTTGTCTGTTTTTTAGCACGGGGCATGGCACAAAGATTTACGCTGCTCTGTGTGACCATACCAATCATCTATCACTATTAGTTACAATAAAATCTTTCTCCTTGTTTTTAAAAGCCCATTGAATTAGATTCCATTATGAAGTGAACATACCACAGATGGTCAAGTGCCTGTGAACACAGAGAAGGCAAACATTCTCCAAAAACGCCTTTGTGATCTATCTAGCCTTCTATGTCTGGGAGAAAGTCAAGGGACTTGGATGACTAAAGATGACTTTCCTCAGCCAGATTTAGCTACCTGAAAGTTAGACAAACGAGTTACCTTAGCTCTCCTTAGGGTCAATGGGAAGAGACAGCCTTGTTCAGAGACCTAACCTGAAATAAATACCAAAACCAGGTGGAATGATTAACCCTCTGGATCTGCTTCTCGCTTTTCATTCATTATTGAAACCCCTCTAAAATATGGCCCTAATTGTCAAAAGATCTTCACTTAGGTAAGATGAATGTACAGTTTTCCCAGTGGTTCTAAAATTATGGCAACCTTGTATGTAAAAAAGAAACAGATAAAAATATCTGAGGGGAGTTAATAAATATCTGAACATAATTACACTCTTTTAAAAGCAAATGTATCTTATTCTTCCACTGAAAATGGGGAAATCGTGCTAAGAGAAAACATGGCAAATAGTTTTGTCTGTCACAAAGGAAACATCACAGGCTACCTCTCTTCTTCATCTGCAGAATTTCCTTTAAAGTAGTTACACTTAGGTGAGAAGACAGTACTTTATTTCTGATCAGAATAAGAAACTCAAAAGTATATTTAAACTATGCCAAATCCTTCCAATGAGGGGTCCAACTGCACATATGCTGTATGTTTTTAACCACTGATCCCATCTTATCACCCATCAGATTGTATCACATTTATTTTTGTTCAAGCTGCCACGCTAAACCTCCATGCACTCCCAGTACCGCCACCACTAAACGCTGTTCATGGGGCAGGCTGCAACAATGGAGACCGTAGTTTTGCTACTAATACACTTTTTTAATTGGTAACTCTGTATTTGCCACCTAGTGTTTGAGTTTGCAGAGTTCACTTCTGTGCCATTCAGCTGTAAGCAGAAAGTCTAGATCTTTGCCTCTTACAGAGAAAGCTAAACCAACGTTCTTACAGAATCATGAATTTCCAGGACTTCAGACTTTAAGTAAAATGCCAAATAGTGCATGCCTTCCAACTGACAATAGGACACTAATATGATTTGATCACAGTGTTACTGCAAATCAAAACTCTATCTTTTGATACTTTCGTTGTTCTTGGATTTAGAAAATCTACACAGAATGGCCTTAATCCAGACGTCCCATGTCACAGACCTACCAGAGCCTTAGTTCCTGCCTGGGCTGCTAAGGCCAACAGAAATGCACATCAGAGATTAAGTATGTTCTTTCATCTATAAGAGCAGACCTGTATCTTCCCCTCTGCCCTTACAGCAGTTTCAGGTGTCTGCAGACAGACAAGGCCAGCAAGGGGTACAGGTTTTGGAGGGGCTGGTTGGTGTGTGCGAAGGGCACCGGTGGGATGGCGGCTCCGCTGCAGAGGCATGGCACAGCCCTCGTCAACAGGCGCTCGCAGGAGCAGAGGGCATTCACTCCACAACACTTTGGTCACTTCTTCGGTAACAGAAACACACCAAAACCAGAGTCTAGGATTTTTTTTTCTATTTTAAAAGAATTGGTTGGCCCCCTCCCATTTCCTCCTGAACGCGGCCACCACTTGCTGTCAGCAAGACAAGAGCATTAGCATTCAAGAACAGACAGTGGGATATGCTTGCACGCATTGTCTTTGTAGTATCAGATTTTTCTGGATTTACTCAGTTTTATGCTCACTTTCTGAAGAAGACTGCTTACCACTCCCATGAAAGCATGGCTCTTGCGGTGTGGAAAACCCCTCCGTTGACTCCGGCACAGTACCCACAGTATGTCTCCAGTTTAATCTTGCTACTTTGATCTGGTTTATACTGTAAGAACATTATCCACTATGACCCTCTATTTATTTATTTTTAAACCAAATGCATTAGGTGTATTAATGTTTCAGCATCTGCTCATATTGCCCCATTCCAGGAAGCCCCGCTGCAGTAAACAGTGGATATTTCAGCGGGACCTTATTCATCCCCTATGCCAGCAACTGCCCTCTGAATGGCTCTTGCTACCTGTCTGATCGTGAAGGAGTTAAAAACCCAATTTTTCTATTGCACAGCACTTTAAAGATAAAACCCTTTTACTACAGCTTGGTTCAAACCCTCGGCTTGCACCAGCATTGCTCAGCAGAGCATTTGGTTTTCTCTTTACATCATATTTTAGTGAATGTTGTGTTTTATAAGATAAAATGATAAATGGCCTGACTTAAATGACCGGAGGGTATCCACTTTCCTGCTACTCTATTTAAAAGGTTTCTGTGAACACTTTACACACCTTATTGTGTGACTGTGGCTGTCTAATAGCAAAGGAAACAATAGCCTCTGATGTCCACAGAGGCAGGGCATACCACACAGGTGCCATGTTTTACAACACCACTATATCTTGTCATTCAGAAGTGCTCCCTGAACAAATTGCCTGTCATATTTAAAGATAAAATCTGACAGTGCCAGAGCTGACAAGTAGTCCTCAACCCTGACATACAACATGGAGCTGAATTTTGCTAGATTCACTGTAGATGGATTTGTCTTTAGAGATTCACAGCAAAGCCAACTGCTGGCAGAGCAGCAAAAATTATTTCAAAACATTGCTAAGTGTCAGACTTTATTAAATGGTTGCTTTAAAAAAAGAGGAAGAAAAGCTTCTGCGTTAGCTTTAGAAAAGAACTGCACATAAATATTTTTACGTATTTTACTTCTCCATAAAATAATGATGTACGGTGTTTCTAAATAATAGAAAATACTGCAGCACATTTCAGGAAATCTATTTTCATTTCTCCTTAACACTGGGATATATTTACACTACAGGAGCCTGTATTCTTTTATCTTCTACCCCGTGAGGCTCCATAAGGTACGTACAGTAAATAAGAATTAAGCAGGAATGACACAGCCCTTTCAGTAATTACCATATACTGCTCGGGTGGGTACTGGGGAAAACTGGAGGTTTGCCTTGGGTAAGTAAACACCATTACTTCAGCACTATTTACCCCCAGCAACATGAAAGGGAACAGAGGATTTGCAGCACAGAACTATTAACCACAAGTGGCAGTGGCAACAGCACACTGGCAGCGGTGGGGCAGGTACTCCAGAGGCACAGTAAACTCCCAGCCCGTAAGTGTTGTCAGATCAGCCCCTTTTTGTTCTGTCCTGGGGCTTTGAGGGGGTAAAGAGCCACATACACATTCATCTACTTATGCAGCTCTTCATAACCTTTTTATGCCCACGTCAGACCACCGTACATTTAACTCCCTCCTTGGCCACGGAATGCAAATTTCACATATATAATTGAAGAGATTTTTCTCTTCCCATTCATTAGCCATTAATAAGGAGCTACATGTTTGCTCACAAATGAGAAAAAAAAAAAGCCCTAAAACATTATCTACAGTTCAACTTGCCACGTTGTGTCAAATCATTTCGCAAAGACAGGCCTGACACTGAGGTGTCTTTTCACACCTCTTCCCGAGGCAAAGGGAACGTGCCAGCAACAACGCCCCGAGCACTGCTGCCCGCCGCCCCCAGAGCAGCAGCCACCGCTCCGCCACCTCCATGCTCCAGCCTTTGGGTTACGGAGATGCTCGGCCAGGGGGAAGCCGGGAAGGACCCTGATGCACCCGAAGTCAGCAGGCGCTACGCAGAGTCAGAGTGCAGGACGCGAGCGGAGAAGGGAGGCGAGTCCATCCGCCATCGCCAAGGACAGCTGCCATGGTAAGCACCAGCAGCACACAGCCGAGCTGCGGTTCTCCAAGGAGAGCAACCCTCTCCAGGCAGCAGAGCCCAGCAGCGAGCACGCAGGAAACAACAGGGAGAGAGACAAAGGGTCAAAGGCAGGGCTGTGCCGTGCCCCGCACTGGGTGACAGCAGGAAGGTGAGGGCGAGAGGGCTGCGGCCACGTTTCTGAAGAGTCTGCGGGGCCACCATGCAGCTTGATCTTCTGACAAACCAGTGCTAATGCAGGAGTCTGGGCCAAGAGTATTAATGCAGGTGTCCTGGGTACCCAAAATGGATGACTGATGTCAGCTAAGCTAGGAGCAATGATGGGAGAGCCTACTGTTACATCTTTCACGGAAAAGCAGTGTGTGCAGAAGGCTGTGGGACTACAAAACTGAGAATTAAGTGGTCAGAGACAGGTGAGTTCTCAGCTACTGCCCACAGCTCCAACTTTTATTTCAGCCACTGAACTGCTACAGAAATCAGGCTTTGAATTCAAGAACAATGGGTGAAAATTCCAGGATGCCTTGGACTTCGTGGCAATCGGTAACCTCAGAGGGGGAAGCCATCCAACCCTGCTTCTGTTCAGATACACACGGGCTCGGCGGTGGCTCTGATGCTCTCTAGCTGGTGGGATCTGCCGTCCCTGCCACCGAGGGCTGCTGCACAGTGACGGTGCTCTCCCTGCGCTGGCGAATTGTGAGGACAGGTCTGCTGCTACCATGTGCACAGTCTGCGCAACAGCACAGAGGGAAATGGTAGCTACGCATATGAGAGTAATAAAGCTCAGATGGAGATGGAGCACCGTCACCACCTGAGCCAGCCCTACCCCAGCCCCTCGGCTGACACTTGTGCCATGGGACATGCTAAGCCCTAGCAAAGGACTGCTCAGGTGTGAATTCCAGTTGCAGTCCTAACTTGATTTTGGCAGCCCCTTCTGAGCCCCTCTTTCACTGTACATCCCTGATCTTTAACCCCTGGTGTGGCTCTTGTGCTTTTCACCTGTCAGATAAAAATATCCAGTGCCATCACCAGCTGTGCTTAGCGCAAGGAGAAAATAACCCAGACTTTACCAAGGTGACCGACACAGGGACACTTCTCGCTGTCTTCCGCAGAAGAGACACTTACGTGAGCTTCATTTTCTCTCTCACAAAACTTGTCCATAGCATGGACCCATCTACTAGTAACTACACTAAACAAGCTCCCTGAGAACTCCATCATCCTGTCTCCTACAAAGCATGACTTTGCCTTAGGAATAGTGTTAGTAAAAGCTGTAATTGTCATTCTCCTGGGCTGCATCAAATCTTATTTAAGGATGGATCTCCTCTCAATTTCTCTTAGCGGCACTTTACCCGAGAGAGAACCAATCCATTACTGGAAGAAGATGTTCTGACCCCATTAGCTGGGCAGATGTGCGTTTGAACTGCAGACCTCTGAGCATCCTCAATCCAGGATGAGCCAGCTCAGGCTGCTGCGTCTGGAAGGGATGCGTCCTCAGAGACGCCTCTGCACGCCGCCCCGTACCACACGGGCACGCGCCAAACGCGCACTGCAACGGGCAGCTGGGAGATCCGTACGCCCAAACGGTGATTGAAACGAGCGAACACAAGGGTGTGCAGACAAATCAAAAACCCTGAGAAGTGTTACTTTGGACACAGACTTTGTTTAAAAACTCGGCACTGGAAAGAAACTCTGCATGAGTTATAACTTTCATCATACTAAAAATTAGTGCACAATACGGATTTTTTTTAAAAAGATTGCTCTGTTCCCAGCTCGCTTCATGCGTGCTTGATTCTGGCCCTCTGAGAACACCGGAACCTGCATAATACAAGTGCTTGTAACCTTTGAAAGTGGAAATGTCATAACTTAGTCTTAGTTAGTTAATTGTGGCCCTGACTCTAATGAAAGTGCTGTTGCCCAACTAGCTTTGCACTACATTGATTTTTCTTCTATCAGCTGGGAGTTCTGGTAAAAGAACAATAGATCTAATAATATCAGCAAACCAAAGAAAGTACGGAACTTTGAGCTCTTCAAAATAAGTAGGTCAAGCCACAATCAATTTCCAGATTTGAAATTACGTTTTTAAAACGTATGTTTAATACAAGACCTTGTTCTGTGTCTATCAAGTCAAAGCTTGTACGGTTTAAAGTTCCTGAATGACTGCTTTATCAGGTAGCCCAGAGTTAGGCCCCAGAGGTTAAGCAATAAAGGAGAAACAAAAATAACTTAACAGTCTCTGCAGCTAGTTGAACCCAGCAACGGCTCCTTGAACAGCTTTTACATTCCTACAGTTTGAAATGCCATAAGGCCACAGGATACATCGAAAAGCTATGAATGTGCTAAGTAGGATTTCAATTCCTCCTGTTACTAGAGGTCATTAAATTTATTAGATGTTAGCAAAATCCTTGTAAACAGAAAATATGAAGGCTTAGAAAAGAGTGCTCTTTATTTTCACCCTAATAATTCAGATGCAACTAGGAACAGGATAATAAAAGCAGGTTAATTTATGAGGTGCCCCTAGTTCCAAAATCTTATTGATAGTTATGCAACAAGTTTCACACATACCTGTTGAAACGAAATATAATTGTGCAAAGAGGATATCATATAGGCTAGATGAAAACTTACACGTATGCTGTCTTTAGGAGAAAATACGATGATTCAGTTACAAACTCTAAAATCGTACTCTTCACTCACTGAAAAAGCAAGTATCCAGAGGGATACAAAATTTCTCTATTTAACTATCTACAAACTGAATGTGGTTCTTCTATTTTGAGATGATGGATTTTTAACTTGAATGATCTTGGAATAAAAAACCCAACACTTTAGAAAATGTTTAGTAGAAAAACACTTCTAGTTATGACTGTATGACTGCAAAAAAAGACTCTCTGGTTGACAGGTAAATAGCACACCTGCAACTTCAGCAATATAACTAGAGATCTTCTAGTTCAGAAACAAAGTCTTACCACCGAAGGCAAAGGAAAATATCTTTTAGCTATAGCAGGCCATATAACCTTTGTCAAACTGCTAGAGTCTTCATGATAAAAGGACAAGTCCCTCTCCTCAAAGAGAATCTAGGTTCTTCTGTCAGATTTTCTACAGAAAGAATGGAATTAGGGTAAAATTCAAAGTTCAACTAGAGGTGCATCCTGATTAGTCTCTGCCTCATTTAAGACAAGCTGCTCTTGAGTGCACAGACTGGAAGAGTGCTTCATCCCCCCTGCAGATGCCTGTTCTTGAGCGAAGAGGAGTGAAGTCTCCTTGTGCTTTTATCCCTCCAGAGAAGGTCCCCTATGGCTGCATCTTTTTTCACAAGGTCACTACTGCCATGTGTTTTACTCCTCTTTCTGAAAAGTTGAGGAACAGGAAAATCTAGGGAATCCTTGACTCTGAGAGAACCTGAAAAAAAGGAACAGCTTAAGGGACTCCAGATCCCAGGGATGCTCAGCTTGGTCTTTCTAGATACATGTAATATGTGTTACAATGAACTGTAAGAAATGTTTCAGAATAATACTGGTGTCACAAATCAGTCTCCGTTCAGTTGCCTGTATCCGACTTTTGGTTAAATCAATCAAACTTTTTCTAAAGCCAAGGAAAGAATGTTCTAGGCTAAGAAATCAAATTTCTTACCTCTTGGATGCTGTGCTGACTCAAAGCTGGAGAATCTGTGAATAATGCCCTCCATCAACTCTTCTTGGCTTGGAGACTCCACTCCATCCTGGCAGGGAATGACCTGGCCTCTGTTATTCACACTTTCGTCACCTCTTGGCTGGAATCTAGTAATGCAGAATAACTTGGGCACACAGCCTTTGGCACTAAAGGAACTCCAAGTAATACAGAACACTGCAGTGCGCCTCAGCCATATGGGCACGTGCACATCAAATCATTCTGCTGTACTCTACAATGGCACTCTTCAGAGCATCAAAGGAAATTTGCAGTAATGGTCCTTGCCTCGCCTTCCTCTGTGACCTGAATCTGGGGTAGCTTGGACTTTAGGCTATCCACAGCCCTGAGACGGAGATATCTGACCATAACTATTCCTTTGACACAGTAGAGCCCTCCACTGCTACGAGCAGGAGATAAAAATGGGAAACAGAGTTCGCTACAAATAAAAGACATCACAAACCTCACCACCTTTTACTTTACGGGCAAGACACTTTTCTTTGATAGTGCCTTGTTTAACATGACTATGTATGTTTAAAATGGCAAACTCTACTGCAACTGACATAGAACAAACAGTTTATACACTCGAACAGGGTGATGCAGTGCTGGTAGGCACTGAGTTCCTACCACTCGGATAATGTAAGAGCTTGTGTCAGATATGGGAAGTGTGAGGTTGCACAGCCAGAAGAATATCTTCTAAATCTAGTAGTAGACCCACACATCTTTTCTGAAGGAAACAGGCAGTATAAGTCAGTCATGTCCATTTACAGTATGTCTTACCGAAGTCACAGAAATTAATTTTCCTTATTTACTAGAAGATTTACAATATAATCACACTTTAATTCCTTTAATTTCAAGAATAACAACAAATTCCCTGTTATCTCTTTTATCTATCTACCATTATTAAATTGTCAGCATAAGCAGATGAGGATAACCGTGCAATCTAACATGGACTTGCAGTGCAGTTCAGGTTGAGAGAGATGCCCCACTGAAGAGCAGATTCAGAGCACCTTCGAGTTTGCTCCTTTGAGGAAGCTCACCTCTCACTATTCAGCGTGTAGGAAGCTTACAGAAACTAATTTTCTCATGTAGGCACCTGAAATCAGATGGTGTGAAAAATATACTCCTCTTCTTCCATGCACTGCAACAATGACATATTGAAGACAAGACCTAACACCTTCTGGAGGACAAATGATATACAAACAGATTAAGTGATTTATTTTATAAATTTCAGTAAATTAGCAAATACATAAGAAATTTAAATATCACCATATATGTCACAGTGTTATATAAATAGTCCTTAATAAAAATTACATGTAGCAGTACCAAATAAGCAATAAACAAAAATATCCTAATAAATTGGTTTGAAAATAAACGTACTTGAGACAATTATATCTAACACATAGCTTTAAAGTTTTCTCACTTTAAAGTCATGTCGGCCCAACACAGAACACAACTTGTTAATGACATTACTGTTAATACTGAGACAAAAGGGAAAGAGCAAGCATTGGTGGATAGAAGAGAAAGAACAGCAAGAAAGGAATTGTGGAATGCTTTGATGAAGTTTGGCTAATGAATTACTACAATGCTCATCAATATAACTCGAAAAGTAGTGCTCTCAGCAAAGTACTACCAGATTATTAAATAGGTACCGGTCAAAAGTGCTAACAGAGGCATAACCAGCATTCCAGTTTGTTCCAGAAACACATCTTCACCTCAATACATAGCACCCAAATACCCCCAGGGTATTTTCTTAAGAGTTTCCTAGTACAGCAGTCGTATCACTTTGTGGGGTGTGCAGTGGACATACTCAAAACAGAGCTAAAAAAGCGTGGATTCTAATATTATACTACATTATATTATATCATATTCTGGAATATAACACAATGGAATAATTTAATAATTCAAATAATTCATTTATAATACAATAATTCAAAACATAATTCAAAAAATTCAATTTATAATACAATAATAAAAAAAATTACCTTTCCAATAGAGAGCTCAGGGACTTGGAATGTAACTAGAAGATTCACTGAAAGTTTAATCAAACATTAGGAGGCCTGAAAGATCTCTATTACATGAGATGTATTTTTGTATGTTATGCAGTTATATAATATGTTAAATATGACATGAGGAGAACAGATTCCAGCTCCACTTTCAGATATATCTTTGGAGAAAAACAGTTGTATGACAGCATCTTTAATCTGTAAACTGAGTTAATTAAGTAATCAAGACATGCCAGTGATGGAGGGTTATATATGCTCATTTCCAGCATTAACAGCCAGAACACAGCTGCGCTTTTCACCTCTGCCTCAGTTTCTCTACGTAAAGCATCCCGAGATCTTAAGACAAAAAAGCACTTTAAAATATAACTACAATTAGATGTTAAATTTTTCAGTGAAGTTTTTGAGCTAAGGACCTTGGAAAATTTCTTCCCATTCCATACGCGTTACACCTTGATGGATACCATGAAATACGAAAAAATGGAGGAAAAGCTTCTGAGAATATACAGGTGATTTCACTGCGTTCTTTTTTTTCCTTTATGTAGATATCCATCTTCCACAAGAAAACAAACTTCTCAGGACATGCTCTATAGCAAAATGTCCTAGTCATACACGCTTAGTTTCAAAGTTAGGTTACTGCTCAGAAAGAGATATAAATGTATACGATATTAAAAACAATCACCACAGCCCTTTAAATGATTAGATAGTTTAGCTTTGAATGCAATTCAACCTAATAGAGGCTTTAATGGCTTTTGACAGATTGTTCTCTGATCAAGGGACATGTATGAAAATAACTGCCTACCAAGCCCTGATTTGATTTTAAGAAAAGAAAACGGAAGGTTAATGGTAAACAGAAGTTGATTGTTCACTTTTTCACTGAAATAACTCTATCTGACCTGTTCTTAGAAGCAGTGAAACAAAGGATAATGGGAATCCTATACACCTGACTTTTTACTTTAGCCTCTAATCAAGGGGACTAATCAGACCAAGATGTCTTGGCATGAAAGCAAGTATTTGACGATACAGAGGGGGAGGAGAACAACTTCTGTGACCATATTCTGATTCATCACGGACAAGCACTGTAAAACTAGTGGAGCATTAGAGGATATAAACCATAGCATAGTACGTCCTTCTCTATCATGTGAATTATGAATGCTATCTCCAAAGCAATGTGAAGATAAACCACAGTTTTCATGTCATGTGTGAAGTGCTCACACCCAAACATCAGCATTTTAACGTGATAATTTTATCAGTTATTTGCTGGCTTTTATTTGACGTGGTATTCTGCAGCCTCACTAAATACAATCTTTCTGCAATTGTATAAACGATCTTCTCTTGTTCAATGAATGCCCCCAGACTAAAGTGAAGAGGACAGATGAATTAAGATGCAAGCCCAACCACACTGAAGGTCCAGTTTGGACTGGAAAGAGAAGAGAACAGCGGTTCTCTTCAGGATTGTCTCTGCCCTGACGGCGGGGCGAGGTGACAGCCACAACTGGGCAGGTTGGAGGTCCTCAGAAACACTGAATGTTGGTGGTTTTGCCTGAGTCTCATCACTACCTAGCAGCTCCCATCCTCCAATGCTCAATTAGCATAGGGCTGTGCTCTTTGCTCTGCTATGGAGAGTGCAGTGGTTGTCTTTTTTATTTTGACAAGGAATCTCACTGCGAACAGTTTTCTGTTTGTCTGACCCTTCCCCATAGCAGCTCACCATCCTGGTGGGATAGATCAGAAGATGAGCTGCAGCAACTTGAATCTCAAACGGTAAACAGATGCTGAGTGGAGGTACACAGTCCACAGGGGTGTGCTAGAGCAGAGGTGGAGACTGAAGCTGGGGATCAAGCTTTCTCATGCCTGTTGCTACAGTGGAACTGTAACAACTCTGTAACCATCGAGCAAGACAACAGTGGCCAGCTCCTAGCAAAAAGCTGAGGACCAGCTGTCGGGGCATGAAGGCAGTTAAGGAGCCAGCATTAACTTTGCACCAGGCAGTAACAATTAAGGGCAAGATCCTGACCTGCACTGTACAAGTTACTGCTCAATGACTCCCATATGAGTTCAGTTAATAAGTTGTGGCCTTGAGAAAGCACTTCCCTCGCACCTCATGTGCGTCTCATCTCATTTCTCTTCCTCTCCTCTCATCCCAGCTCAGAAGTCAGCTCCTGGGCTAGTTTAATCTCCGTTACATTAGCCCAAATTCCACTACATGACGTAGGACTAATCATCACTGTGTATATCCAGATGATAACAAGACAACTGATCCAGCTATTTACTATGTTACATGTTACCCATCCTGAACAGCTTCGAGTCGGTGATTACCCATGGCATTCCTATTTACACTTTAGATAATCAGAATCTGATGTAAAGCTCAGAGCATAAACATGATGCCTTTAATATCTACTGTACTGAGATTAATATTATTTATTTACATAACCTTTTAAAAAGAAGAAAGGACCTACAGGATAAAATATTTTCATATATGAAGACATGAATAAAGCATTACAAAATCATTTCTAATTACATTGCATAACAAAGCAGTTCTCTATCAAATACGTAAAAATGGCCTTTACCTTTCATCCTTCAAACTACAGAAACAACAAAAGTTTTTCATTTTCTGCCAACATTTTCTTTCTGTCAGTGTAAACTCAACTCTGGATCAGATTTTTTAAAGAAAGCCCTTGCCTTGAGCATTTCATTTGTATTGGTTCCGTGTTTAGTCAGTAGCTTTTGTAAAATTGATGAATATTGTCTAAAGGCAAGTGCAGACAGGCAAACAGATCTGTATCTTCTGTAATCCATTTAGCCTGACGCACATGTGCAAGTGAACTATTTTACCTTAATTCTTTCATGGCTGATGAAAAGTAAATGTAAGCAAAGTCGTGAACTTCACCATTTAAAAAGAATCACTGAATCTAATGTTAGAAGCTAATTCATGCTCTCACCTCTTCCCTGAAAAAACCTGACCTTGGTCCTCGTGCCCCTAGAGCATTCAGACTTGGCAAACAGTTGCTGTATACAGAACATCCATTAGAGGCTGTGTCTTTCAGCTCATCACAAATGGAAATGGGTTATCTAATGCTGGAATAGAAATGGATTGCTCAAGTATCATTGCAACATGAGTTAAATTATAACTATTTGAACAAAATAAAGAAAACTTCAAAGTATTTGTCTGCTTCTAGTAGGTAACCCAAACACAGCAATAATTTACACTTGATCTCTCGGGTTTTTTACAGATATTTAACCATATTCTCCTCTTGGGGTATCTTTTGGCGTTACTACATGCTTTAAACTGTTCCATCAACCTTACTCATGTCTTTGCTATCAACTCCTGTGGGTTTTCGAGATATGAAACCTTCTTCTGTATTTCAACTGAACTCAATCAAGTTACACTGATTTAGATGATGTGAGAATGGAATGCAACACAGAGCATTAATCCTCTTTAACCACTTGATTATCGCTATTTCGCCAGTGAATCTTAGGTCTTATTCATTCCAGAGGTGTTCATTTGTCTATGTCATTGCCATCCACGGCTTAAACGAGTGCTATCTGACTGCACCAAGACTAGCACTAGTTCAGCTAATTCACTAGCTTAAATCTTCAGCATTGACAAGAGCTAGAATCATGTATTTTTACAAATTCTATTATTACTGCGAGCAGTCTCCTAATAAAAGAAAAAAACCCAGTGTTTTTTTTTTCACTGCTGCTGGAAATTATTATTTGCCAATCATTTTTTAATAGCTGTGCCTCTACTTCGGCTACAAACTACAACACTGATGTGCCTTCTCTACCCTTTATGGCTGTCAGATTAATTTCAATACTGTGATCCCCATGATTTCTAGCAGCGCTTAATTAAACGCAAAATAATCATAAAGTAACAGCATAAACAAACAATCCCCTCAAACGCTGTGTTAACAGTGTTACATCATTAGCTTCTTTGAATTCATCTTGCTCATTTCCAAAGCAATATCTGTTTCTGTGAGAACTGCCTTTTCAAAAGCAGAATTCCCACATCTTCAGCTAGCTTTTCTCTAAGCGATCTCCAAAGTAAACAGTATTTAGTGTGGCATTAATCCAAATACACGCTATTTGCCCACTGGTAAAGCCAGCTTTAGCTAGTGCAGCAAAGAAAGAGCTATGCCCACAACACAGTATTTCAAAATATTAAGAAATCTGTGGCACAAAAGACAACAGATAAATGTATGGATCAAGGTTATAATATAATCAAACCTAGTATCAATAATCATTTATTCCTCAGAGAGTCTTTACATTCTACAGGGTGGCTAAAAGTTTTAGCAGAAGTCCAGGACTACAATGAAAATGCTCGATGCAGGTCTTTATACTTTTGCTGGCATAGCCATGCCAAAGGTGTTAAGAGGTATAATCTCTACTTGATATAATTGTCCTGGCAAAAGCTGGTAGGTGTGGACACAGCTTTATACCACTAAAACTGAATTTTTGCTGGCACAGCTTCTTTAGCTCCAGGGAGGTCTGGCATATGTTATACTGTCAAAAGCACAATTTTCGGCCGTACAAGCCTCACCCGCACACAGAGCACTTTGCCAATATGGTATGCTGGTATGCTCTGGGTAAGCCTGGCCTCAACAGTGATTTAAACAGAAGATTAACACAGAAGGCGTATTCATTTCTTGGTGGCAACGTCAAGCTTTGAGTTCTACTGTTTTCTTTTGTAGTGGTAATACAGACTGAGTGCTGTTTCACCACAATACGATTTTCTTCTGCTTTTTATCACGAAAGAAAAGGCGTGCACCAGCTCAAGTTAAAATAGCAACTTAACCAAAGAAAAAAATCTCTCTTTCTTTCAGGAGTGGCCTGTATCGTCCAGTGCAGAATTGTTCTTTTTATAGCATGTTATTACAAAACAGATCGCAAACAACTTCATTTCTCATAGTCCTCTAGTTTTGTTCTCATAGATCTCACCAGATCAACACAGGTGCTGCAATGCCCAGTATCACACAGCCTAAATCTAATCTGTCAGGAGACCTGACACCCCAGGTGGAAACTCTTACTTAGGTCTATCAGCTCTTTAGACAATGCACCAGAAAACCTGGTCTCTGGATAGGATTCACAACACGCAGACACAAAGCAATGGTTAGGAGCTGACTTCTGAGTTCCAGGGAGCCCAGGAGCTGTCAATTCACATTTGAAATCTCTCCCAGTAGTACTCAATTGCCACGATGAAAACCAGCAAGAAAGTCTTGGGATCTATGTCAGGATGCTCCTCCAGAGTTCTTAATCTGAAAAAATGCTCTAACAAGGAGCCATTGCACAAAGGACTTTCTCCACCATCTCCTGTACCTCTGTCTATTTTAGCGGATGAAGAAATCACCATATTGCATGCAAAGCTCTATCCTGGAGATCTCCAGCAGGCCCACCCCAAGCTGGCCTCTCATTAGGACACCCAGACGGGGGATTCTGCTTTGACACAGGTGTGAGCTATGTGTTGTGTTGCTCAAACCTGTCAAGCCAGAGGCAGGTCTACACACTCACGGAAGCTGAAATTAAGACATCAAGGGAACTCTTGGAAACACGGATATCCAGGGGCTGTAGAGTTCATGGTAATTCAAGTGAGAACTGAGGCTGGTGGTGCTGGACTTCAGGTCTTAAAAACCACCGGTTTCTGTAGATTTGGGGCCTGCTCTTTTTTGTTATGAGACAGTAACTAAGGTACTGTGTGACGACCAGTAAAATCTGCATTGACACACAAAATAACACATGATCAAGGAATCACAAAGCTGAAAAGATTTATTTTAAATGAAAAGGCTTCTCTCCAAATGATGCTCATCAACAGTTCTAGGCTGGAAGGTCACCTTTTACTTTATCCACTGAACAAGATTTTGTAGATTAGCAATTACTTCTTCAAGATCATATGGCAGAGGCATATTACATTCGTCATCTGTCCAGAAGGGATAGCATTCTGGTTTCTGGTCTTCTGGCAAGCTCTCTGCCACTGCTGACTGGCATCTGAAAAGAAAAGTAAGCAGACGAACTACTTAAGTAAAACTGTATCAAGAAACTGAATACTCAGCAAGGACACATTTGTGCATTAATTTAAAGAGAAAGATGATAATAAAAAAGAAATACCACATCTTCTGACCAAATGGATTGTTCATTTACAGTGAAGTTGATTTCTGCTGTAGGCTTCGTATTTTCTATAGGGATTTCTCAAAAAGCCAATCACAGAGAAAACTCAGTTAGTGTACCTTCATATGGTGAATTATTTTTTCATTATCTCTGCTGTTATTTAAAGTATGTGGTTAAACCATTATCAGATTTGAATGTTTGCCGGTTTCCAATGTATTACTAGATTATTGAGAAAGATTAAACTGAATTTACTGCATTAAGGTCAGGGGGGATAGATTAAACAACATTAAAGAAGGCGGACTAGCTTTGTAGATTCTGGAGATTTACAAGTGTTTCAACCTGCTTAGCTCTGAAAAAGGTAATATAAAAAGAGAAAATTGTATAAAGATAAATGAAAATGGAGGTTAATAACAACTTCCAATGATGAATAGGTGGGCAAAACTTCAATAAAATTAAATTAAGAGGTTAGTGTATGTTAGTCTCCAGAGAAAGTGTTTAAATTACAGTGTTTTTATTAAATGGATTATTCATCAATACTAGTGAAGTCTAATTATAATATTCAACTGAACTGCAGCCTGCAGAGGAAAGTTTTATAAGTGGCAACCATCACATCTCTTCAGATTTGGCTTTAATACACCACACTGCATCAAAAAAATCGTCACAGTTCCAAGCAGGATTTCTCCCCCTCTCTTTTCCCCTCACCTCAAGCAATTTGCATGTTGCTGATTAATTAATGTTTGCAACAGGACAAGACAAAGAAAAATGCTACGCATTGCTATAATTTTGGTATACACTGCAGGTCCACATAGTTGTTCAAAGTCATAAAAAGCGAATTGTAGAAATACACTTATGTCCTGTAAGACATTTTTTATAACTCATGTTCTATAAAGCACATAATTGTAACAATTCTAAAGTTGTTTTAAACATATATGTGTCTTTCACCTCTGTAAAATGAACTCTAAAAATACTGAGACATGTAACTAACTCCCTTGTCTACACCGTCGCCTTCTGGAAGAGACTGTTTCCAAATGAAAGATGTCTTCTTCTCTTGGGAATTATTAATGGCAGTGTAATCCCCATGAGAAAACATACTTCAGCTTTACACCCATGTTGGTGTGTGGTTAATTGCTGCACCAGCATCCTGGGCACTCAATCCATTGTACATTACACTACAAGGACAGTATTAACACATAACATTCCAATATATCTTCAGCTCTCCACATCAGCCCCTGATAATAGCATCTGTTAACATGCACTAAGTACTATTATGTAGCACATCACTTCATAAATAATAAGATTAGCCGACCTCAGGGCCCTGGGAAGAGTAATGTGTTTAAATGTTCTCATTATTTATTTAAAACAAGAATTAAAGGAACAGAAGCTACTTGTGACAATCCTCTTAGCATAAATATTAAACTGTTTGCATTGATAAGCTGCACTGTACAGAATAACAGAGGATTTGTTTTGCTGGCTGCTTTATAATAGTTGTTAGAGCAAATGCAGTTTAGTGTACGAGCTCTGAGAGGTACTTAACTGATTGTGCCATCATGTTCTGAAGACATTTTCCAAATTATATAAAAGAACAGGAGAAAATTAATATGCAGTGGAAGCTGAAACTAATTACAGCATAACTCTATAAGGCTTTTAAAATCTTGCTTTATTTTCAGTCTTGGCACAAAATAATACGCTGAATTTGCTGGCTAGTGTAAGATATTCCAGTTTAAGCATTTCAATCTAAAAGTGGCTAAATTAACCGTGTAGAGATTATTGCAGATGACAAATCAAGAAGCTCAACTGGTAAATACTGCAGGCATATTATCTGGTCTGCAAAACTCAGCTCACAATAATAAACATCCTCTCTCTCACACATCTGCTATTAACAACAGAATTTTCACTGAGAGGAAAAACATACCAACTTTTTGCTTCTTCTCCATTGCAGGGTCCTTTTTTTCACCTTTAAGGTCTCTTTTTTCCCCTCGCTCTCTCGCACCAACTGACTGACCAGCTTTTCCCTCACGTTGGGGTTTGGGCATTGGCATCACTGTAAATGTGTCAGCAGTCACAGTGATGCTGTGACTGAACAGCCCATGAGCAACTATTCTCGTTGCTCCTTTCCCTGCTCTATTTTTCTTACCAGGAGAGCTTTCTCTGAAAGGTCACCCCACAACCAAGCATGCACCTGAACGTCCAGGCAGTCACGCACTGGGAAGCTTTAGCCATCAGGGGTTAGGGAGATGGAAGCATGTCAGGCCCTCGGTCTTCCCGTGCAAGTCTGATGACAGAAACGCACCAGTATGTTGCAAAAGTATAAAAAGGGGAAAAGCAGCTCCTTAATATTCCAAGTTCTGCAATCCCATAGCTCCTTTGTATTTCTGTCCAGGATTTCTGTTGCTTTGCTTTGTATCCCTAACAAGAACAGCTCTGAACACTACATTTTCACATTTTGTGAGTCACCCATTTCGACCAACATGACAATCCCTGTGCCAGATCCACCGACATCAAAGTCAACTCAAGCTGCTCATGTTTAAAGACCCAGGGCTGGGTTGCAAGCAGTCACCACTGCACCTGGCAGCTCATTAAGCAATCCACCTGAGTGGCATCCACAAGCTTGAATGCAGCCACCCAAATACGTACTTTCTTACTCGGAGTTAGCGTGCAAGAACAGCCCTTTACAGATGAGTATATTACTATTGATTTTAATAAATATCTGTGGGAGGAAATATTCCTACAATAGTCTTGAATTTGTAGCAGAGTAACAGACTTGAAGATCCTGCAAGAGGGCAACAACATTTTTAACTGAAGCAGAACACAGGCACGTAAATAACTGCACAGAATTATTTCGGATTCCTTTGTATCTCAGTAAAGACAGCAGCTAACATCAGTTAGCAATGATAATTCAGAATAAACAGAAATTCCCTTCTCCCAGATACAAAAGAATTTATGAGGCTCAGTGTGGGAAACATTGCAAACATCGAAGTACGGTGGTAATGGAAAAGTCCCACGATTTATAATATAAAGTTAATTAAAATATTAGATATCAATTAAAAACTGTTACTTGAGTTATTGAACTCAAATCTCCAAAAGAGAGTAGATCTAATCTGTGTACATTGTGTGTACAAAATGTGGTAAGAGTGGAAATAACACATGCTCTGAGACACAGAACAGACACCAAATCAAGAGGCATCTTTCATACCTTAACTGCAGCAGGACAGAAAAACTGCCATGACACATTTCAGAGCAATCTAGCTCCAACACCTTGACAATACACGTTCACCAACGTATTAAAGAAAGGATGATTTGTCTCCAGATGGACAGAATGCACAAAACTCCATGGTCCCTACCTTCTTGCTAAAACAATCAAGACAGTGTCAATTAAAAAAGCCCATTTTTATGGAACAATTAGCTACTGTTGTGGGGCACCTTCTCACTACCTCTCCCCTGTAAACATCACAGATTTTTGCCCCCCTTTTTGTCCTTTTTTGCCAAATGGGCTTTGCTCTGTAATATTTACCAATAGCTGAATATTAAGGTGAGCTCCACAAGGTCGTGACAAAACATCTGCATAACCATACGGCTGGTTGTACGACGACATACAACCCTCTGCCTTGTAAGGTGGCTGATTTCACCACGGGCAGGTGTACACTCACTGAGACAGGCAGTGACCTGGTTCTGGTCCCCTGGGCTGTGCCGACGTTTTGACGATCAGGGTGTCAGCTACATTAGAGGACACTGATCATGATGCTAAAATTAACCAAGCTAGCTAAAGTGTGTGTTAATTATGAGTATGCAAGCAGTCAATAAAAGGTTAATGCAACAGTCAAAGGATAAATTTATTTCAGTATTGCATCACTCTACTGACTAAATGACTAACATTATGCTTTGTTTTTAATCGATATGTTTTACAGTAATGCGTGAGCCATTGATTTGAAAAACAGTTGTCTTTCTAACAGTTAAGTTTTGCAACTATTAAGTATCAAGTATCAATATACTTCAAGCACTCTTTTTTTCAGAGTAGACACTTTTTTGTTCTGTTGTCAGGAGCAGGAATGCATATAAGCAAGGAGGCAGCCTGGGGTTCTGCTGACGAATGCGATTAATGCAAATAAGAATTATTACCTAGGAACCTAAATAAGGTACTGTGAATTAGGGTCCTTGGGTTCTATTGCACTGTTTGTCTACTCCACAGCAGTGCAGTCACATCAGATCAATAGGGGTCAATTGGTGGCTCAGACTGCACAGGCGTGTAAAAAGTGAAGAGATTGTATGAATAGTCCAGTTTCCGAGACGGTACAAATCTCACTGCCTGCGCCTGGCAGTTCAAAGACCAAGGGAGATCACGTGGAACTTCATCAGGTAAGTCCAGGAACGTGGGTCTGGCTGTCTTCCCCATGTACTGATATGGTCAGAAAGGGAGGATGGCATATTTGCTCTGCATGTACAAAAGTGCACACTCGCCTTTCAGCATTCCTGAAATTAGTATGTTTTATACACTATTAGTATGTTTTATACACTATTCCCTCCCTCCACTCATGCTGCAATGAAGGTGTTACCGAGCCGTTATTCAGAACTTCAGAGTATCTTTTAAACGAATGGCCCAGGTAAAAACAGGCCTTGGCTCACCCCACAAATGCATTCATAAATCCCATACTGACACTGGTTAACATGATCCAACGCTGCTAACATGGATGCTGTTCTGAGCATGCATAATAGCTTCGTTAGACAGCATCTTCCATTCTTAAGATTCACAATGACTTTGCCAACTTGGGTCTGATCGAACGTGGCTTATCATTGCTCCAACACAGAGCCCTGCTGCGTAAACAAAATCGTAACAGTACAAACACCTGGGACACAGAGTTTTGCTTGCAGGTTTGGGTTTTTTCATCCTCATCCTTCAAACCTTTCCTCTGCCTGAAAATTGTTATGCAAACTATGTGTAGTTACTCTAATCTCAGTGTTAGGATTATCCCATGTCATTTTAAGCTCACATTCTTAGTTGCCAGAGCACATACAAGAGAACACGGTGAGTTCTCAGCTATCTGAATAGTTATGCAAAGCACAGAGAAAATACGAGACTACATACATGAGAACCATTACTGAAATAAGTTAACCACGATTTTCCTGTTTTCTAGGTAGCATATCTGATTGACAGGTATGACAAATTTACTTCTGCCACATCACAATTAAAACCTGATTCCACTTCAAAGTTAAAACTTCCACGAATTTCAACAAGGCCAAGATTTCAAACCAAATGCTTTTCCAGAAACCATTCACGATAGACATCAGCTAGTTTGCATAATAATAAAAAACACCCAAGAGAGACTACGGAAGGAAGGAATGAAATAGGCTGAATATAGTTTCGCAAGGTGAAATTTAGCAAGGGATACTAAATTTAAACTTATTATCCATTTACAATGGTGGTTAAATATTGGCATTGTAAGTCAGCTAATACAACGTAGAGTATCAAGATGTGATGTTCTGTAACTTCAAAGTTGCCACAGAAAGAAAAAATATCTGTTTTATCAAACTGAATTGCTCAGTAAAGCACAGAAAAACTCTAAAGTAAAAACTCATATTGATGCTGTAAATACACATAAATATCCACCTTTGGACATGGACAGGATATTGAGATAAAGACCCTAAAAAAGATTGAAAAAGTCACCCCTGTTATTTGATCAACTGAACTCCCATTTAGCTTCATGAAAAATTAAAAGTGGAAGGGATCAATGTAATTCATGATAAAATGGAATGGGGGTGAGAAATCTGCAAAGCAGCAGCTTTCCAGTTGGGTGCCCACTCCAGCATTAGTAATTTCAGAAACAACAATATGCCTAATTTTAAGTTTTATTCTACTCCAGGCACCTGTTTGGTCACAGTAGCTGGTAACAAGTGAAAATTTCCAACCACTGATTGAAGTTTAAGGCCATCAAGTAGACTGCTAAGAACATACCAGTGGTGATGAATGGAACATTGTGCCAGCTGACCAGTTCGGAGCTGCTGACCTCCGACAGCACTGAAGCCTGCACTGCTCCTACCTGACCGCATGGAACAGCTAGGGATCGAATGGCCAGGGGGATTATATATGTCCTATCTGAGGCAACCCCACTAGAGCTTCAGCGTACCCAGAGTTGAATTCCAGAGCTTGGCACAAAGTGGAGGACAACTCTAGAAAACAGAAGGTGCACGGCTTCACAGAAGTATAAGGTAGCTTTCCCTGCCGCTTGGGAGAACGGACACATTGTTCTCAACCAACAATGAAAACAAACACAGCTGAAGAAACGGCAGCTCTTCCAGTGGGAGCAAAATGTGCAATAACCATGATGTCTCTGGTGCCCTCATCCTGGGCGGACAGAGCTCCAGCCTTGGTCAGCTATATCAGAGGGAAACCACTCCTGTGCTCTCCTGGAAGTCCCTCTTCTGGACACCTACTCCAAGACATGAGATTTTCACAGGGAGCTGAAGCTTGACTTGTCTACAGTTAAAAAATGTTGAAATCTTGGTTTCTGGTTTGGCTTATTTTAGGGGAAATAACATATACAAAATCAGTATTTCAGCTGGAATGTCACCAAAATTGAACAGTGTTTGGAAAATGGGGGTGAGTTTATGCCCCATCACGACAGGGTTAGGGTGGAATGTTTTCTGATTTCTCTGGTTTAACTCTGTAAATCATAATCAAGCCAATAATTTACAAATCCTTCACTTGGTATTATGATTACTTTTAATAATTTGTATCCTAAAAACTATTTACTGTAAAAACAAAGGATAGAGAAAATATAAATATATTGAAATATAATAATATGAATATATTTTCTTCATATGGCTGTAAATGCTTTGTCTTTATCACCAACTAAATTCTATTTTTTCATGCCAAAACTGGAATTTTGAAAGTTATTGAGCTCAGTTTAAACCTTAAACTAAAGATTTTCTTAGCTTTTAAAATTAACCAATCAGAAAATTGTCAGACTTGGCACAGAGTATTTTTTCAATTGTTCCATGCTTGCCCCTACTGTGACTCTGCACAACTAAACCTTCCCATGTTTACTTTCTCTTTTAAGAACAAAACAAATTACACCCATATTTGACTTTGCAAACTAGATTTCAGAAGTACTGGTCCCAAGCAGGCAGTGAAATGAAGTGGCCAGATGGAAAGAGAGCAGTGCTTCGTTCTTTTGAACATCGAATCCCCCGTGTATTCCCAAGGAGTCTGTCCCATTTACATTAAGTCACTGCTGATATTCCTTCATGTGCTGTAAACAGAGTAGGCAATGGCTGAGACCAGGACTGCATTTACAGAAGGGACAAAATGAGCTTGTTTCCAGATAAGAAACTTGAATAGAGAATGCCAGACTTAGGAAGCGATGGAGGCAATACCCGTTAAATTTTAATCCAAGAAAAAGCACATATCAGCTGCACAAATATGCAAGGAGAAATACATCTGACTGCATGTTAGAAGATCTTTCCTGTCTGCTTCTTTCAAAAGTTGCTAATGGCTTGTGTCACTGATGCATGTGGACCTTACTACAGAACCAAAGTTCATGGTCACTGACCCAAGAGCCTTATGCCTCCAGTCAGCCATTCCATTGGAAATGAGGACGCTGCTAAAACATCCTGAGGCATCACTGGTGACATAGCAGGATAGCCTGAAAACAGCCAGTATAATCCTTGTGTGTACTTCTACAAAGTGAATCTATAGCAGAATCCATCTTTTAACACTGGCCTGCAGAGTGCGTTTTGCTGTTCCAAGGAGAGCGAGGAGAGAGATCAATGAACCTGACACTAGTGAGGTTTAAGCGACAGCTGCATGAACTTCAAAAAGCCAGAGGTTCCATTATTACTGCAATTGTAAATCAGGTAAATATGAGAAAAACTTTAATTGTTAAGACCTTCCAAATGTTGAAATAACATCAATCAAAGCACTGGTGGAGTCCGACTGCAACGAGTTTTCAAGTCGTGCACCGATGTGCTTCACATGTGTTTACACAAATACACGAAAAACTCACAAAACTATTTTTAAGAATGTTTGCCTTAACTGTACAGAAATTATTAAATTTTCAATATTTTTTCAGCTACAGCGTTAATTAAAATCTGTAAAAATATATTTCAGTCTTTTTAAACTAGTTAGCTGACAAACTATGGGAAAGGGTAAAGGTTTGCTGCACAATATCTTCAGCTACAGAGTGGGGACTGTAAAACAAAGCCCCAAAAGCTCCGAAACATTCCAGATCTGGGTGGAAAGAATGGAAGAAAAGAGAACGCAAGAAGCTCCTTCCTCTAATATATTCCTCTCTGCTGTGGGTGAATTAATAAACAGAAATCTACCCAAAAGATGAGATTATCAATGACTGTCCTCACAACGTCCACCAATTCCACCCCACCAAAGGGGAACTCCTAGTAGATGGCACTGCAGCAACTGTAAAGCCACTGAGAAGAGTGCTGGCATCGGATGCGTGATGGAAACTTGACTTCCCCAGACTGAGCCTTTCCTCTCCTATGTGGCCTCCGTCCAACTGACCTAGAAGTTGTCCATGAGACAATCGGTGAGCCTCATATTCTCACAAGAGAATGGCCCTGTGGGCCAGCCAACATTTCATGTCTGTTTGATTTTTTAATTAAGAAACATCACTACTCTCTATAAAATGTAGGGGGTAGGGAAATCCCCCAGAGAAACACTGAATAAATAACGCAGCCTTTGCTGAAAGATGAAGTTTAATCCAATTTAACCTCTTGGTCTACAAATTGTTCCCTTTCAATGCTGTTTCTCAGGTGCTTTTGTTTCCTGTTTTTAGAGTACTATGTATACAAATAATGTATCCTGACTGCATGAGAAGCACGTTTATTCATATTTATATACACACCCCTTCATAGCAATACTCGCAAAAAATCCCATCAGTCCAAAAGAAAGAGCATTTAGGAGGAAATTTTCAGCACCACAGACATGGATTTAGTTATCTGCTTTTCATGATCAGCAACGGGCTGTGAGTTATTCCCACTGTGCTGAGAATATTCGGCTCTGACTTCAAACAATGTAGAAATCTATCAACCTCAATATAATTTATATTCTCTCAAACGGAACCTAAAATGCTCTAAGCCTTTGCTGAAGCATCTGATGTTCCAGTCCCCTCTGTTACACTGTGTGATAGGCTGTTTTATTTCACTTGCGATCCTTGCTTTCATATGATTTTTTCAGACAAAGAAACAAAATGTCTGCTATATGCTGAGTATAAACACAGCTGACTTGTTTTCCCCAAAGTATTGATTTTATGCACTTTTAAAATAACTATTTTCATTCTGTTTGCATAATCAGCTGGGGCATTGTTCCTCTACATTTGCAGAAACACAGATGGAATTGCTGATTTGGAGTCTTTGGAGAGATTTTACAGTATTCTCCAGAATCTAAGCTTCTATTAAAATAAGGTTTCAAGTACTTCTGGTTGTGAAGATAGCCTGGACAATGTAAATTGATGCATGGCTATCTTGTTGAGTCCACAACCAGACAGACAGACGCAATAACACCAAGGGAGCTGTGAACTTCCCCCACTTCTTTTATTGGGTGTTTACTTGGGGCCAGATGCTCCCCTCTGTTGTGCAGAATGGCGTTAAATGACTGAGAAAAAGAGGAAAAGGAAATGGAAATAAAAACCAACAGAGAGGAGAAAAGGAAATCTCCACAGCCCGCTTCCCAGGGGGCTGCAGCTGCCCTCCCTCGCCAGTATTAGACTGCTGGAAGATCTGGGGCTGAGCCATGCATACGGCACATTTTTCGAAGGACACTGTATTTTCCAAAAAAATGTCACCTGAAGAGTTAATGATGCTTCCAGCACCATATACTGTTCCACTTTATCTTTTCTAGTCCCTTTATGTGGATGTCATATAACCAAGGAAAAATGTATACCTAGGGTGGTTTTAGATGCCACTGCAGGAGTCTGGCCCTTCCATTTAATGCCCCCTCATTTACAGCAAGCAATCCCATTTTCCAAAGAACTTCGGGGTTTGCAGGTTTCACCCTTCTGCAACCAAGCTACAACACTTTCCTTGTTGAGTGTGCATTTTCACGTTAATAAAAATCAACTGCTGTATGACCAGTCCCTTTTTGCTATATGTGAAAAGTAAAATCAAAAGGAACATGACTGAATGCAAGTAACAGCAAACGTACTACCTGATCCTTCAATCAGGCTGGACAGAAACGGGCTGCATCTCTTCAGCATCGAAGCCACGTAACCCTTCCAGCCCAAGGTGCTTCCTGTGTCACCCCTGCAAGCCGCTGATATGACCCGTCCTCAAGACCCCACAGCTTCCACCAGGACCAAGGCAAGGGTGCCACAGAAGGGGCACTGCCTGGGAGCAGAACTGAACCACAGACCTTGTATATTTGTAGTAACTACTGTGCAAGAAGGACTCTGCACACGATTTTACATGGAACAGTTCTTTGTTGATCTAAGTTTACCAGGGGAAGGGACACCGAAGGGAGATCCTGCCCCAGGAACCATGCTGTCTAGTTGCTCTCAGGCTCTAACTAACCCGCAGCTCTCGCTAGCTGTGGTCAATTTTAGTGAATTTGCCTGTTTCGTTAGCCAAAAGGGAACGATCGTAGACTGACAGCAAGCATCATACAGGAAAGCCAAACAACCACAAGACTAACTCTCGATTTGCAGAGTGAAATTAAGATCTTGCTTATCACTACAACTTGTGATATAATTACATACGCGTACATATATACATCTCTCTCTATTTGCATCGACACCTATATACTCACACACATATATAAGAGCAGCTTACACTGCATTTTCTACCAAGAGATACGGCCTTAAACTCCTCTGTGGCTTAGGGAACAACAACAACAACAAAAGGTTTATTGTGCTGCAGAACTACATTGTCTTCCTTGTGTTGTGCACCTCGGCTGTAGCCTGAAACCAGAATGTTTATAACATATATTGGAACTAATACTATAAGAGCAATGCAATCCTATGGACTAAAACACAGTTTCCTTTAGGTCAACCTGAGGCCAGAGAGAAGCAGGAGGGAACAAATAGTAGGGAAATGAGAAAACAGACACAAGAAAGGCAGAGAGACTCAAAAAGAGGAAAAAAGTTCAGGAATAAAGAAAGAAAGCCCCATGTAACTAATCACACCTTAATCACTGCAGGATTTCTCCATGGCTGCTGCTTTATTCAGTGACATTTTATGGATAGATCACTATAAAAATGTATCCCCCTCAAAATTCCAGTGCTGGCAGAGAAATAGACTTGATGTCCCAGGAAATGCTACAGCACGTCCAGGCAAAAATAAAAATCATATGGCAACAACATGCTGTTTCTTTGCTTCTGTAAGTGGAGTAAATCTTTCTGATTACCAAACAAGACCTCAGAATTTTTCTATGTACCCTTTGCATTTCACATAACTGAAAACATTATATAAAGATGTTAAATATTCTCTCTACTTTAGCTCGTAAATAATTACCATCGCCCAAATACAACGCAAATAAATGCCTTTCTTTACTTGTTCTCAGCTGCATTAAGGGAAGAATTTCTGTGTGAAAGTTCAGCATCGCTATACCTCAAAATTTTGAAATTAATGAAATTCTGCAATATTTCTAATGCCAACTAAAATTCCAGTATAGATTGAATAATTTAAATTTATTAGACAGGAATATGCTTTCCTTTATGAAATATGATTGCATTCAACCAATTAAAACATACAAACTACATGCATCTGATCCTGCCCTACTTTCATAGACATTCTTTCCATGAGTGCTTAAAAAAGCGCAAGATCCCGATCTCTAACATTCCATCAGTGGAGCTGAATTCTCTCAGCACCACGAAGACTGACTCACTCAAGTGAGTACCAAAATGCTACTTGTGGGTAAAACCAAAAACGTCTATTGCAAACAATGCATACAGCTCTTCATATTATTTTCCGTGGTGTAAAGAATCTTTCTGACTAGAATATCAATGACTTCAAACCACAGAGTAAGACTTTAGACCTTTCGGTGGTGCCAATGCACTTGTTTTATATGCTATGATGTATAGTACTGGCTTTGAGCTATCTCTCACTACTATTGCTTTTGATGCTTTGTTCTCTTTTTACTTTAGGATGGAAAATAACAAATAATGCTGAGTTTTCTTCTTACTCTTGAATTCTTCTGATGTCTGTCTTCAGAACTCTTCTAACATCCAATTTATGTCATTCTTTTTCCTTTTTACGCTGTGAATTTGAAACGAAAGAAGGTAACATAATGTCATAAGATCTACGGACGATTGCAAGGGCCTTCAGAGTAAACTTCAGAGTTATTCGTAAAACTATCTTGCCTGAATAGCAACTGAAAAATTGCTTTTCAGTAGATAATGCAACTACGCTTGAAATTCTTCTTGGATGAAGTTATTGCCATAGGGAACACTATAATGATAATAAAGTACATGGCGCCAATGCCTTGCGAGCAGTTCACAGAGGTTATTTTGTTAGTATTTGCAAAGCACAATTCAAATTCATTCAAACATTTATGTACTTTCACTTGACTTTTTCTTTATTGTAAAATGGCTACAAAACCTGAAGTTTGTTAATGAGAGAAGCCGACATCTGCTGTGCTGATTGATCTGCAATGCTACTCTCACGTTATTCTGTCATATAATTCCTCTTAGAACCTCACATCACAATTCCAAAGACTTCTTACATCAGTGAATTAAGGACCCGATTCAATCTTCTATCAGGACTGAGCAAAATGCATAGTCACATATTGAAATCTCATTTAGCTCAGTGGAACTTTCGAATGTATTTCAAGTTCAGCACAAGCTTAAAAGCTTCAGCACATGGGGTCCCTCGAGATCATCTCTACATCACTGCTCAATGCACAGCCGTATACACATACACGAATAACTGCAACTCTTCTTAGGAACTGGAGGCCATCCTACCCCAACCCTAGTCCCTGTTGTCACATTTAGTCTCCAGTCCCTGTACTGCACTGACCTGTTCTCTCTAATGCATTATGCAACAGGCAGGAACCTCCTGCCAGTTATCTGAAGTGATGCAGGACTACGGTAACGCACCAGCAGTGCTTTTCAGGGATTTCTGCCAAGTAACCTACATAATAGCCACGCTGCCAGGTTCAAATTCTGTGGATAACGGTGTAATTTTTTGAGCCTGAGGAAACAGAAATTTTCTCTTGCCGGGTGCCATAAGCTGTCCATCCCTCCGTACCTTCTGCAGATTCACAGGAAATCAAGATACGCATAATGAAAAGTATCCATTTCATTACTCTCGCAAGAGACCGGCTGTTTTGTCTTCCTTCGTTCTGTGGCTGCTAAAGATCAGTTATTCAAACTTTATGAAAAGTGGATGATCTTGGCCTTCCCTATGTTTTATTTCATCTACGAATGTTGTGTTTCAGACTCCATTTTTCCTAGTTTATTGCTTGCCAGCTGAGCTACGTTCGTCATTCCTTTCAATGAACTGTTGATGAAATCTTTTCTCTTCCTGTGTTACAGGAAACACTAACTCCCTGAGCATGCAACAGACCTAATATCCCTCCTACTTAGTTTGCTTTTTCAAATAATACTGTGATTATATTAATCTCAAATGCAAAGTATGTGTTCATCTTTTTCTTTGCTGAAATGCTATTACTCCAACCTGTCTTAATGCCAAGGAACCAATGTGAAATTTAACGGATTTGGCAAAAGTGACATAATCCTCCTCTTTTTGGTGCAAACAGGGGGTGTCCTTACTTCTTTTTCCCTCTCTTAAGTACTCCTGAGGAGTTATTAATTTGTTGTTCGTATTTCTCAGCTATGTGCAGTTCTACAGGGAAATTTCACACGCTCTCCTGTTCATTGAACTGCCAGTAAGAACATCTAGGGAACTTCATGACATTCCTCAGCAAGGTGAAAAGCCCGTTTTCTTAGACCTTCTCCTTCAGAGCTTGTCCTTTCCACTTTCACTTTAGCTTTTCTAGCATTTTGCCACTATCAAGCACGCAGAACACTGTTGCTTTCTTTTCAGTTTCCCTTGGAAACATCTCAACACAACCCATTCACACACAGCCTGCCCAAACAGTGACAGGCCCACGTTAGCTACTTTCTGTTAGCAGATACCACTCTGATCTCCCTTTTCCAAGCCTTAATGACTTTACCAGGCTCAGTCTACGTCATGTCGGCTTGTGTGTCTAGCCAGAGTGAAACACTGGTGAAATCACACCACAACAGCAGGTCCATCCCAAGGCCTTGAGGACTGCTCCATTCACTTCTCTTCCCCCGCCAAGACATTAGAATACTGTTCATTTACATTTGTCTCATAATTTAAACCAGGTGCCAGTCTTACAGAGATATTTGTGACTTTTCTAATCGGAAGGTTAGAATACCTTCAAGAGAGCAACTTTGCATCATGAAAACTTTGGGGCTTAAAAAATCCTGTTTGCCAGTCTACCTTCTGTATTTTTCACTCAAAAAAAACAAAGGGTGTTATTCTCTGCATCTCTGGATTTTAATAAAAATAATCTTCTACCAATGTAAAAAACCCACTTGGTAGAACTCAGCTAGGGCTGTGCCAGAAAGCTTTCAGCAGTGTTCAGACCCATGTTTTTCTCAACCTGCTCCAGAACACAGCAAAAAAGAACAGTACCCATCTTTGCATACAGCCAGCCCTCTTCGACGTGTTAACGTCTGGCATGATACAGTGCTTTAACAGACTGAAGAGCCCTGTGGCCCAGTAATGTTGATTTGAATCCAGGAAATTATAAAGACTGTTGGAGCACTACTATCATGACAAAGGAAAGGGAGTGATGCAGGTGTCTACAGGCCCTGTAGCACATTGTTAGGCAACAGAAAAGCTGGTGCAGGATTCATTTGACAGGTAACACAAATATAGCAAGCACGCCAATCAGTATGTTTTTTCTGGAAAACAAATCTTCTTGGACAAACCCTTCAAGATGACAAGTTCAGTTACTACAAGAAACTACGGAAGAACAGTATGAGTTGACTTACACTAGCTAGTGGATGATTTTGTTTTCACAAGTAGCACTGAACATCAACAGAACATACACCACACGGAAGTAACAGCTATCAAGTAACGTAATGACAAACATCAATGGGGAATCACTACTGACTGGTGAGCCTCATAAGGGATCCCTCCAGAGACCAATATAATGGATTAGTCACATTTGCTTCAGTATTCTGAAAGCAACGGCAATGATCAGCTACTTGACAACTTTTGCAGCTAGCACAGAGACCGATATGGTTAAAAAACATGAGGACAGGACTTAGTCCTGCCACATCACTTAGTGACAAGGACCAAACGTGTTTTATAACGATATGCAACGACAGGCAGAAGGATGACGGGAAAATTGATGAGTCTGTGCTAAAAACCACTGCATCTGAAAACAATGTAGATACTATCCCAGACAACTCAAAATGACTTCGCAGTACAGTACCTAATCCTTCTGTATTTCACTAGGTAGACCAATATGAAAGTAACATGGAATAACCTTGTTCCCAGCTTTTTAGAAGTACATTAAAGAAAGCAGAGAAAAGGGACTGTGGAGCTAGGTGGAAAACACGCAATAATGATTAACTCAATTTGCTTCACTTACCAGATTTAAAACTGATAGATTGAAGGAAAATATCTTGTATGAAAGAGCCCTCTTGTCTAGCAGAGGAAGATGGAATTTGAAAAAGAACCCAGAGAAATTCAAATGTGCCTGTTTCTTACAATGAAGTCAATCACACACTGGGACAAACTATTAAAGGAACAGAATATTCTTCATTTCTGACATCTTCAAATCAAGAAAAGATTCCTGCCTAGAAACCATGCAGTTACACAGCTAACACAGGGATAAAAGGATAAAATTAAGTAACTTGTGATAGAAGTCAAAACAGCTGACACAAAAATCCTAAATACAACGATGCTCAAACTTTTACACAACTGTTCTTTAATGATCTTAGAGTAAGACTTTAAAAATCCCTTGTAATACATCTTTCTGTAAAATTATACATTCTAATTGGAATGGATACTCCAGGAGAATGACAGAAGAGAGAAGACTTCTGTTGTGAAAGTCCCAAAAGTATCAGCTTAACCTCTGAACCCAGGACCACTATGGAGAGAAAAACCCTGACGCTGGGAACAAAAACATTTCGAAGCATCTATATTCTCCATTCTCTGGCACTTGTTACAGACAGGTATAAGTCTAACTTCTTAATATACATAGGTTTAACTGAAAAGACAATTGGCCAAAAGGTATGTACACACATATATATTTAATTAATATTATAAATCATCATGCGATTTATAAAAAGCATTCAATATACAAAAAAATAATTAAACAGAATTTTTATTGCTTCATTTACTTCATTCCTCTTCAAGCACTCAGAATATACTAGGTCATACGGAATCAAAGGACATCATCTGCTTGTTCAAAAAGTCATTACGGAAGCATCAGTAGAAAGCAGCTGTATTACCAGTCACCTTTCCAGCTCTCACAAACTATTAATGGAGAAAGCCAGGCCTTTTACAGTGCATCACAGGACCAAGGTCACCTGGGAAACTGCGAGGCCTCACTGGCTACCCACGAGACCAACTTGACTAGTCCCAGTAACCTCCTGCCTTTCCAAGGGACTGATGGCAAGTCAAGTTTTTCAGCACACTGCTAACTTGCAGTTCATGCTTTTTAGATGACCAGTTACACAAACTAAAGTGTCTCAGATTCATCTGACCACTGCCTATTGGAATTACCATGAGCATTATAATTATGCTGATAATCATAAATTCTCTACATACAAAGACATTCTAAACTCAAAGCTTACATCAAGATTCATGTCTGCTCAAGAAAAGTGTAACTTTCCAAGTGACTCCTAATTGTCTTGTTCCTTTGGACTGCCATAAATCAGGTGACAGGAACATACCAGCAGGAAGTAAGTTTTCTTGGAAACACCTGTAACCACGTCAGACACTTTTAAGCACTCTCTATAGAATACAAACAGAGTAAAACCATGCTTTCACTATGTGCATGAATTATGAACTCGGTGTGTTTTCCCTGTATAGAATCCTCCATCATATTCCCACAAGAGCAAGCAGTTTGGCCTATTACAACATAACCAGCTTACTACAAAAAACAAATTACATACACAATATGAAATGTGTGAGAACCCAGTGTGGTTTCCTTCTATGTCTTTTTTATTTTTGAGTAACCAGCTACACTGGAAAGCTACAGAACTTTTCACTGCATCAACTACCGGTCATACTAAACTTCTACACTGGGGGAACCTCATAAAATGAGGTGATACCTGCATGGTTACACAAGGAGCTTCTAGCGGAGATCAGGTGGAAGACAAAGGCCCATGGAATGTGGAAAGAGGGGCAGGCCACTTGGGAAGAGTACAGGAAGGTGGTCAGAGCATGCAGGGATGCGACGAGGAAGGCTGAGGCCCACCTGGAATTGAAGCTGGCAAGGGATGTCAAAAACAACAAGAAGGGTTTCTTCAACTACATCAGCAGCAAAAGGAAGGCTAGGGACAATGTGGGGCCGCTGCTGAATGAGGCGGG